>ERZ795041.18-NODE-18-length-66899-cov-5.914203_pt1 | contig 66899 bp, 56 predicted proteins | sample MGYA00375125_ERZ795041 | MGnify/ENA primary metagenome ERZ795041 (study PRJEB30170, sample SAMN03074214) | activated sludge metagenome | biome: Common Effluent Treatment Plant; feature: Wastewater; material: Activated sludge; isolation source: activated biomass in a...
CCGCGCTGCACGATCTCAAGGCCGATCATGCCTCGGGGCGCTTGCCGCTGCTGCGGATCGCCGGCGAGACCGCGGATCTCGATGCGGCCGAAGCCGCACTCGAGAAGCTGTCCGAAGGGGCCGAGATGATCGTCTTCTTTGGCACCGGCGGGTCGGGCCTCGGAGGGCAGACGCTGGCCCAGCTCGGCGGCTGGGGCCTGCCCGGCGTGTCGTGCGATCCGGAGGATGGCCGCCGCAACCGCCCGCGCACGCGCTTCTACGACAATCTCGACCCGCTGACGCTCGCCGCCGGGCTTGAGCGTCTCGACCTCTCAAGGACGCGCTTCGTCGTCACGTCGAAATCGGGCGGCACCACCGAGACGCTGGCGCAGCTCATCACCACGCTGTCGGTGATCAAGGACGCCGGGCTCGAAAGCCGCATCCCGGAGCTGTTCCTCGGCATCACCGAGCCCGAGAAGCCGGGCAAGGCGAACGGCCTGCGCGCGCTGCTCGCGAGCCTCGGCGTGCCGATGCTCGACCATCATACCGGCATCGGCGGGCGCTTCTCGTGCCTGACCAACGTCGGGCTCCTTCCCGCGCTGGCCCGCGGCCTCGACGCGCGCAAGATCCGCGCCGGCGCCGCCGAGGTGATCGATGCGCTCGTCTCCGCCTCCTTCCCGGCCGCCTTCGCCCCCGCCATCGGCGCGGCGACCGCCGTCGGCCTGTCGAAGGAGCGCGCCATCCGCACCCTCGTCATGATGCCTTACAACGACCGCCTGGGCCGCTTCTCGGACTGGTACGCGCAGCTCTGGGCGGAAAGCCTCGGCAAGGGCGGCGAGGGAACGACGCCCTTGCCCGCGCTCGGCCCGGTCGACCAGCACAGCCAGCTTCAGCTCTTCATGGACGGCCCGCGAGAGATCGCCGTCACGCTTGTCCGCGTCGCGAGCAAGGGAGAGGGCCCGCGTCTCGACGCCGGCATGGCCGCGCTCGCAGGCCAGCCCTTCCTCGGCGGCAGGACCATCGGCGATGTGGTGGACGCGCAGTCGCAGGCCGTCGCCGAAGCCCTGACCAAGGCCGGCCGGCCCGTGCGCACGTTCGACATCGAGACGCTCGACGAGCGGTCCATGGGGGCGCTGCTGATGCACTTCATGATCGAGACCATTCTCGCCGGGCGGCTCCTGGATCTCGATCCGTTCGATCAGCCGGCCGTCGAGCTGGCGAAGACACTGACGCGCGAGCGCCTGGCCGGCGCCTGATCCGCTCCGGCCGGCCCTCGCGCCGGCCCCTTACCTGATGCGCTGCTCGACGGAGAGACGGATGAGGTCGGCCGTGCGCTCGACGCCGAGCTTCTCCTTGAGGCGGCTGCACGAGTTCGCCACCGTCTTGTAGGCGATGCCGAAGGTCGCGGCGATTTCCGCAAAGCTCCGCCCTGCGCCGAGCAGCCGCAGGATCTCGATCTCGCGGTTGGTGAGCTTGCGAAGCGGATCGTCGGCGAGGTCGCCGCCGAACGCCAGGTCGTTGGCGATCGAACGATCGAGGTAGCGGTCCCCGGCGACGATCGTCTTGACGGCCGCCACCAGCTCCTCGGCATCCGCGCTCTTGCTGACGTAGCCGGCCGCTCCGGCCTTGAGCGCCCGCATGGCGTAGCTCGGCTCCGAATGCATGGTGAACATGACGACGCGCTGCCGGGCGTTCTGCGCCTTGAGCTGCTGGAGAAGCTCGAGCCCGCTCGATCCGTCGAGGTTGATGTCGAGCACGATTGCGTCGGGCGCGACGGAGCGCGCCGCTTCGATCGCGTCCTGGGGTGTCGCAGCCTCGTAGACCTCCGCCCCCGGGATCGTTGCCAGGAGCCGGCGGACACCCTCGCGCACCACCGCGTGATCGTCGACGACCAGGATTTTCATGTCGAGCCTCCTCGCGGGCCTTGCCGCTTGGAAGCGGCGAGTGCGCCCAGTGTTGTGATGCCGTTCAATTGCGGCGGTTTTCGATGGAGAAGCGAATGAGATCGGATGTCCGCGGCAAATCCAGCTTCTCCTTGATGCGCCCGCACGTGTTCGCCACTGTCTTATAGGCGATGCCGATCGCCTCCGCGATGCCTTGCAGGCTTTTGCCCTCGCCGAGCAGCCGCAGGATCTCGATCTCGCGATTGGTGAGCTTGCGCAAGGGATCGTCGCTGCGGACGCTGCTCATGACCAGTTCGCCCGCCATGCTGCTGTCGAGGTAGCGCTGCCCTTCGGCGACGCGCTGCACCGCCGTCACGAGCTCCTCGCTGCCTGCGCTCTTGCACACGTATCCGTAGGCCCCGGCCTTGAGGGCGCGGTTGGCATAGATCGCCTCGGTATGCATGCTGAACATCAAAATACGCAGCGCCGGGTTCTCGATGCGCAGGCGGCGCAAGAGCTCGAGCCCGCTCGCGCCCTCGAGGTTGATGTCGAGGATGACGACATCGGGGATTTCCTTGCGTGCGAGCGCCAGGGCCTCGTGTGCGGTCGCCGCCTCGAGCACGAGGGTGCCCGGGATCGTCGCCAGGAGGCGCTGCACCCCCTGGCGGACGACGGCGTGATCATCGACAATCAGAACCTTCATGTGCTGTCCCCCGGATCGCGCGATCCGTCGAATGCGGCATAACTTTCGCGTATCGGCAGCCGGACGTCCACGACGACGCCGGCCTGATCGTCCCGATTGCTGATGCGGGCCGTTCCGCCGAGCGCGGCGACGCGCTCGCGCATGGCGATGAGCCCGAACCCGCTCGTGGGAGTCTCGGTCTTGAGGCCGCCTCCGTCGTCGCGCACCAGCACCCGCACGTCGTCGTCCTCGTCGCGCGTCACGGCAATGTCGATCTGCGTGGGAGACGCATGCTTGAAGGCATTGCTGATTGCCTCCCGCACGATCCCGTGAATGACCGTGTCGAGCTTCTGGCCTGAGCTCCTATGCGTCACCTCAACGTTGAACGCCACGTCGGGGTTGCGGAGCTGCCAGGACGCGACCAGCGTCTCGATCGCGTTGGCCAGGCCCAATTCGAGGCGGACGGCCGGCCGCAGGCGTCCCAGGATCGACTTCACGTGTTTCTTCATGTGGGCGACGGCCTCGCGGATGGCGTCCGCCCGCGCCGCGATCACGCCCGGCTCCGCATCGGCCGCGCCTGTCAATTGCCGGATGCTCGCCGCGTCGACGTCGACCGAGAACAGGAATGGGCTCACCTCGTCGTGCAAATCGCGTGCGAGATCGGCGCGCTCCTCCTCCTGCACGGCCGCGAGCTGCTCGTTGAGCTCTTGGTTGCGCTGCTCCATCTGGCCGAGCCGCGTCGCCATCTCGTTGAAGCCCGAGCATAGCGTGGCAAGCTCCGTCGGCCCGCTTTCCGCAACGCGCGTGGAATAGTCACCGCCGCCGAGGCGCGCGAACGCGCCGGAGAGGGCGGCCAGCGGCGCGAGCGCGCTGCGCACGGTGACGTAGATCAACGTCGAGACGAGCAGGAAAAAGACCGACAGGATCGCGAGCCGGCGGATGAAATCCTCCCACACCTCGCCCACCTCGCCGCGCTGGTCGGCCTCGAGCTCGATCTGGCCGTAGGACGAGAGGCCGTCGGGAAGCGCGATGTGCACGACCTCGGTCGGCCGTGCGATGAGCTGATGGAACCATTCCGGCAGCTCTTCTGCGGGCGCGACGAGGCTCGAGACCCGGGCACCGATCGGCTCCGGCTCGACGAACGTCGCCTTGACGTGGCGATTGCCGTCGAACACCCGGATGAGACGCACGAGCTGCAGCCGCGGATCGTCGTCGTGCGCGATCTCCTGCACCACCTTGCGAACCGTCTTTTCGGCGGTGGAGAGCGCCGCCCCGACCTCCGTCTCGACCTTGGACGCCGCCTGCCAGTAGGTGAGGAGCGCGCTCAGCGCCAAGCTCAGCACCAGCACAATGGAGATGTTGCGGATGAGGGTCGCGTTGAGGGACTCCGACTTCCGGGGTCCGAAGGGGTTCGTGCGTCTAACGGGGTCGCCGATCTCAGCCATGCCCTGATCCGCTCTCGGGGCCCGAGGTCGCGAGCCACGCGCGACGCGGCGACCGGCGCCGCGGCGAGAGGGACGAATGCCCGTACGAACAGGGATGCGGCAGCTCGGGAGTCATGGAGCTTTCAATGTAACAAGGTTACATCTTCTATGTGATAAAATGATGCCTCGTGCAAGGGCCGGCCACGAGACGACGATCTTCTGGGGCGTGCCCCGGCGGGGGTCGAGGCGATGGCGAAGGACCGCAGGTGCGTCTCGCGCAGCGCATCGACGCAGGGCCCGGAGTTGAGCGCGGGCACGGCCCTTGGGTATGGCACGTTGGTACGGCGCGGGCGCGCGTGGCGGGTCTCCGCAGGCGGCTCCGATAGCGAACCTACCGAGGTGCGGACCCCTCAAAGCAAACCCTCAAAAAGCAAAGAGCAAGGCGGGCGCCTTGCTCTTTCCGTTCTTGGCTCGCGTATCAGCGGCGCTTGAGCGCGCCGTCGGATTGCTTTCGGCACGAAGATTCCGGAGCAGACTCCAGATCTACGGCCATTTTCTCCCTAGACCTGGGCCCCGAGCCATCTGGATCTCATGTGGCTTCGCCCTTATTGCGTGAAACGAGCGCACCATAACCGAACGGCGGCGCTATGTCACGGGCCCTGGAGAAAAAAACGCCGCGGCCTGATCCGGATCGGCTCGGCGCACGGAGCGCGCGGGTTTTGGCGGCGATGCGGCCCGGAGCGGCGCGTACCGTGGGGATGGCGGCGATGCTCGATTGCCCTTGTCGTTAATCCTGGCTATTGACGCCTGCGAGGCATTCCGGGCCCTGCCGCACGGGCTCGAGGCGTCCGGACAGCCCGCGCGCGCAACATCTTGAGACAGGACCCCATGCACCTTTCCCGCTTCTTTCTGCCGGTCCTGCGCGAGACGCCCAAGGAAGCGGAGATCGTCTCCCATCAGTTGATGCTCCGCGCCGGCATGATCCGCCAGTCCGCGGCCGGCATCTACTCCTGGCTGCCGCTCGGGCTCAGGGTGTTGAAGAAAATCGAGGCCATCGTGCGCGAGGAGCAGAACCGCGCCGGCGCCGTCGAGCTTCTGATGCCGACCATCCAGTCGGCCGATCTCTGGCGCGAGAGCGGCCGCTACGAGGCGTACGGAAAGGAGATGCTCCGCATTACCGATCGCCACGATCGGGATATGCTCTTCGGGCCGACGGCCGAGGAAGTCATCACCACCATCGTCCGCGACGGCATCAAGAGCTACAAGGAGCTCCCCAAGAACCTCTACAACATCCAGTGGAAGTTCCGCGACGAGATCCGCCCCCGCTTCGGCGTCATGCGCGGCCGCGAGTTCCTGATGAAGGACGCCTATTCCTTCGATCTCACGAAGGAGGAGAGCCGGGCGACCTACCAGCGCATGTTCGTCTCCTATCTGCGCACCTTCGCCCGCCTCGGCCTGCGCTCGGTGCCGATGCAGGCCGACACCGGCCCCATCGGCGGCGATCTCTCCCACGAGTTCATCATCCTGGCCGAGACCGGCGAGAGCGAGGTCTTCTGCCACAAGGACCTGATCGAAGGCGAGATTCCCGGCCCCCACACCGACTTCTGGGGCGACCTCGATCCGATCTTCAAGGCGTGGACGTCGCTTTATGCCGCGACCGAGGAGAAGCACGATCCGGCGCGCTTCGAGCGCGAGGTTCCGCCCGACAAGCGCGTCTCGGCCCGCGGAATCGAGGTCGGCCACATTTTCCACTTCGGCACCAAATACTCCGAGCCCATGAACTGCCGCGTTCAGGGTCCGGACGGACAGCAGGTGACGCTTGAGATGGGCTCCTACGGGATCGGCGTGTCGCGCCTTGCAGCCGCCATCATCGAAGCGAGCCACGACGAGGCGGGCATCGTCTGGCCGGTCCCCGCCGCGCCCTTCGAGGTCGCGGTCGTCAACCTCAAGGCCGGGGACGCGGCGACCGACAGGGCGGCCCTCGACGTCAAGACCCATCTTGAGGCGGCCGGCATCGACGTACTCTACGACGACACCGACGAGCGGGCCGGCGCCAAGTTCGCCACAATGGACCTGATCGGCATTCCCTACCAGGTGATCGTCGGCCCCAAGGGGGTGAAGGCCGGCGAGATCGAGGTCAAGGACCGGAAGACGGGCGCGCGCGAGACGCTTGCGACCGGGCCTGGATTGGAACGCACCATCCGCAACGTCATCGATCAGCGCGTGCTGGTCTGAGGCGACAGAAGAAGAGGGCAGGCGCCGATGGCCGCAACGACCGACACCAAGCCGTTTGCGCCCTTCGAGTGGCTCATGGCGTCGCGCTATCTGCGCGCGCGCCGCAAGGAAGGCTTCGTCTCCGTCATCGCCGCGGTGTCGTTTCTCGGCATCACGCTGGGCGTCGCCACGCTGATCATCGTCATGGCCGTCATGAACGGCTTCCGCAAGGATCTGTTCGCCAAGATCCTGGGGCTCAATGGCCATGTGGTCGTCTACAAGGTCGGCGCGCCGTTCACTGACTACGTCGACGTGACGAAGGCGGTCTCGCGCGCGGACGGAGTCGTGCGCGCCATTCCGCTGATCGAGGGGCAGGTCATGGTGTCCTCGGCCGTGCAGGCACTGGGCGCGGCCGTGCGCGGCATCGGCGAGGACGACTTGAAGCACCTGCCGCTCGTTGCCGACAACATCCGCTACGGCACGCTCGACGGCTTCGACGAGGCAGGCGGCCTCGCCATCGGCATGCGGCTTGCCAACATGCTGCGCATCAACGTCGGCGACACGATCACCATCATCTCGCCGCGCGGCGCCTCGACCCCGTTCGGCACCGCACCACGCTCGAAGACGTATCCCGTGACGACGATCTTCGAGCTCGGCATGGCCGAGTACGACAAGACGATGATCTTCATGCCGCTCGGCGAGGCGCAACGCTACTTCTCGAAGGGCGGCGAGGTCGACATCCTCGAGGTGGTCATCAAGGACCCGGAGGCGGTGGAGTACGCCGCGGCCCGCATCCGCGGCGAGGCCGGCCCCACCATCAACGTGACCGACTGGCGCCAACGCAACGAGACCTTCTTCACCGTGCTCGAGGTCGAGCGCAACGTGATGTTCATCATCCTCTCGCTGATCGTGCTGGTGGCGGCGCTGAACATCATCTCCGGCCTCATGATGCTGGTGAAGGATAAGGGCCGCGACATCGCCATTCTGCGCACCATGGGCGCGAGCAAGGGCTCCGTCATGCGCATCTTCCTCATCACCGGCGCCTCGATCGGCGTCGTCGGCACGCTCGCGGGGCTCGTCATCGGCATCGTCTTTTGCGCCTACATCGAGGAAATCCGCCAGTTCGTCGCCTGGATGGCCGGCACCACGGTGTTCGACCCGAACGTCTACTACCTGACGCGCCTTCCGGCGGAGGTGAACCCGGTGGAGACGGGCTCCATCGTGCTGATGGCGCTCGTGCTCTCCGTGCTTGCGACGCTCTATCCGTCCTGGCGCGCCTCGCGGCTCGATCCCGTCGAAGCGCTGAGATACGAATGAGGGATGCGCTCGTGGACGACAACTCGCACGACAGCACGCGCGTCCCGGTTCTGCGTCTCGTTGACCTGAAGCGTGTCTTCCGTCAGGGCTCGCGCGAGATCCACGTGCTCGCCGGCGCGTCCGTGGATGTCTGGGCGGGTCAGTGCGTGGCGCTCGTCGGCCCCTCGGGTGCCGGCAAGTCGACGCTGCTTCACATCGCCGGCCTTCTCGAAACGCCCGACTCGGGCCACGTCGTCGTCACCGGCCGCGACTGCGCCGCCATGGACGATCACGCGCGCACCCTGATCCGCCGCGCGGACATGGGGTTCATCTATCAGTTCCATCAGTTGCTGCCGGAATTCTCGGCCATCGAGAACGTCGCCATCCCGCAGATGATCCTCGGCCGCTCGCGCAGCGACGGCGAGGAGCGCGCGCGCAAGCTGCTCTCCTCGCTGGGGCTCGGTGACCGGCTCGATCATCGCCCGGCGCAGCTTTCGGGCGGCGAGCAGCAGCGCACGGCAATCTGCCGCGCACTCGCCAACCATCCCCGGCTCATCCTGGCCGACGAGCCGACCGGCAACCTCGATCCGAAAACCTCCGAGATCGTGTTCAACGAGCTGCTCGGGCTCTTCCGCAGCGAGGGCGTGGCGGCCTTGATCGCCACCCACAACCTGGACCTGGCGCGACGAATGGACCGCGTCGTCGTGCTCGACAGCGGCCTTCTGGTCGAAATTTCGCCGCAGACCGTCTAGACCATCCCCCCTCCGAATTCCGCGCAACAGAGAAATTCCCACGCTGTCTCAATGAGATGGCGCCAAGCGGCGACGCAGGCGAGCTGCCTCGGAAAAACGAGCGGGCCCATCCCGTCCGTGCGAGGGTGTCCCAGCGGGAACAGCGCCGGACGCCGGCAGCTGCAGGATGGAGATCGGGCCCGGGCGTCGGACGACGTGCCGCGTCCGGGAACAACGGTCGGCGTACGGCCGTTCGTGAGCCGCAATCGGAATGAGGAGACAGCTATGCGCTACGAGAGCCGGGGACTTCGCGCCGCCGCATTGGCGGCCGGGCTTCTGAGCGCCGCTCCCGCGCTCGCCGCGGGCGATCCGCAGGGCATCTGGATGAACGACACCGGCCGCGGCGCCATCGAGATCAAGGACTGCGGCGGCAAGCTCTGCGGTCATGTCGTGTGGGTCAAGGACCCGGCGGCCGACGCCAAGGGCTGCGGTCGCCAGATCATCGGCGATCTCGTGTCCGCCGGCAGCGGTGTCTGGGGCGGCGATAACGCCTGGATTTACAGCCCCGAGAAGAAGAAGAACTTCAACGTCGAGATCACGCCGCTCACCGACGGCAAGCTGAAGGTCAAGGGCTACGCTGGCCTGAGCTTCCTCTCGAAGACCATGATCTGGACCAAGGCGCCCGATGACCTGCAGCGCTGCAGCACCGAGGAGGCCGCAGCCACGCCCGCGCCGGGCACGACGACGGCACCGGCTCCCGCAACCGGCGGCGAAGCCAAGCCGGCGGCGCCGGCAGAACAGGTACAGCCGAAATCCGACGGTCCGGATGTGGCCGAGAACGATGACAAGAGCGTTGACCTAGAAGGCATCGCCGGCGAGTTCGGCGATGTATTCACCCGCAAGGACGGCAAGTGCAAGGTCGATACGCCGTGGGTGAAGCTCGATTTCGACTGCAAGGGCAAGGACGAGGCGCCGGGCGAGAAGTAGATCGGTGCCCACGGCGTGCATTGCTTGAAAAAGCGGCGGGCCTTGAGCTCGCCGCTTGTCCGTTGCTCTATCGCCGTGTCTCATCCCGGTGTGATAGGCGCTTGAATCGTACCCATCACATGCGTTGCCTGTAGGAGAGCGATGACACCGGAACTCACGATCCTCGGATGGACCCTTGTTCTTGCCGTCGTGCAGATCCTGCTGCCGGCGATGCTGCGCACCTCGGAGGCGGGCGTCGCCTACAACGCCGGCCCGCGCGATCGGCCGTCGGCGGCCCCGGTCGGAACGCTGACGGCCCGCCTTCTGCGCGCACAGCATAATCTGTTCGAGACACTGCCTCTCTTTGCTGCGGCGATCCTCATCGCGCATGTCGCGGAGCGGACTGGAGCGCTGACATACTGGGGCGCCGTGCTTTATCTCGCAGCGCGTGTTCTCTACGTTCCACTCTATGCCGCGGGCATTCCGGTCATCCGATCGCTGGTGTGGACGGTGAGCCTGGCCGGGCTCGTTCTGACCCTGATCGCGATCCTGATGCCCGCCTAGAGTCATTCCGACTTGGGGGAAACATGTCATGCGTGCAATTGGCGTGTCTGGATCCCGGCCGTCCATGCGGAGCATGGCTCCGCCATGATGCCGGGATGACGTCATTTGTATGCAGGCGGGCTACGCAAACTCAACGTCACTCCGGCGAAGGCCGGAGTCCAGACGGGCTTGCGCATGTCGAACCGCTGTTCCATCTGAAACGGAAACTCTCTAAACCACGGTCGCTTGGGACCCGAAAGGATCAGACCAAGCCCACATACTTCGCCGCCAGCACCGCGAGGCTGAGCGCCCCGATCCAGGCCGCAATCCGCGTCCCGCGGTCGCGCCGCCCCGACGCCGCCCCGATCTTCTCGATGCTCGCGGGATCGAGCCTCAGCCCCTCGCGCGCCATCTCGGCAAGCCCCGCGGACGCGCGCTCGGCTTCCGCCAGGAGGGCCGGCACTTCCGCCAGCACGCGCGCGAGTGTGGTAGCACCCTCGCCGGCCTTGCGCACGGCGCCCCGCGCACCGTAGTGCGTCGAGATCCACTCCTTCGCCACCGGCTCCGCCGCGACCCACAGGTTGAGCGAGGGATCGAGCCCGCGCGCCACGCCCTCGACGATCACCATGCTCTTCTGCAGCAGGATCAGCTCCGGCCGCGTCTGCATGTCGAAGACCTCCGTATAGGCGAAGAGCTGCCCGAGCAGGTCCGCCATCGAGATCTCGTCGGCCGTGCGGCCATGGATCGGCTCGCCGATGGCGCGCAACGCCTGCGCGAACACCTCGACCGGATGATGCGGCGGCACGTAGCCGGCCCAGAAATGCACCTCCGCCGCAAGGCGGTAGTCGCGTGTGATGAGGCCGTACAGGATCTCGGCCAGGAAGCGGCGCTCCTTGTGGCCAAGCCGCCCCATGATGCCGAAGTCGACGGCAACGACGTTGCCGGACGTGTCGACGAACAGGTTCCCCTGGTGCATGTCGGCGTGGAAGAAGCCGTCGCGCATGGCGTGCGTGAGGAAGCTCCTGAGCACGACGAGCCCGAGCGCCTTGAGGTCGTGGCCGTCGGCCTTGAGGCGCGCGTGGTCCGAGATCGGGATGCCGTCGATCCAGTCGGTGGTGAGCACGCGCTTGGCCGTCCGCGTCCAGTCGACGGTCGGCACGCGGAAGCGCTCGTCCGGCGCGATGTTCTCCGCCATCTCCGAGATCGCCGCGCCCTCGAGCCTGAGGTCCATCTCGAGCTCGGTCGTGCGCGCAAGGTTCTCGACCACGGCCACCGGCTTCAACCGCCGCGACGGCGCATGCACGCGCTCGACGAGCCGTGCGGCGAAGAAATAGCTGTCGAGGTCGCGCTTGAAGCGGCGCTCGACGCCCGGCCGCAGGATCTTGACCGCCACCTCGCGCCGCTGCCCGTCCTTGTCGAGCGTGACGGCCTTGTGCACCTGTGCGATCGAGGCGGCCGCGACCGGCGGCCCGAACTCTACGAAGTGATCCTCGAGCTTGCCGCCGAGCGCGTCTTCCACGGCGCGCCGCGCGTCCGCCATGGGGAAGGGCGGCAGCTTGTCCTGCAGCCGGCTGAGATCGGCGGCGGCCTCGGGGCCGATCACGTCGGCGCGTGTCGCCAGGAACTGTCCGAGCTTGATGTAGGAGGGCCCGAGGGCGGCGAGGGCCGACGAGATGCGCTGCTGCTTCGGCTTGCCGACATTGAACGGCGCGGCGAGGATGGTGATCGGCAGCGTCGCCAGCCGCGCGGCGCGCAGCGCCAGCGGCACCGGCCGGCCTCGAGGGACGAACCGGACCCCGTGCTGCGCGAGCACGATACCCGCCCGCGCGAGCCGCCAGACGTTTGTGATTGCAGTTGCCATTGAGGGAGAGCGGTACCGGCCCTGCGGCCGGCTTGCAAGCCGCGTCTCCAAACACCGTTGCCGCTTTGCCTCTGGATAAACACGCCATACAACTCGAACCGAGATCCTAGCGCAATGAGAGCCGCTCCGAATCGCTCTAGACCGGTCCATGGGCCATGAACTTTCTTCATCGCGCGAGAGGGCGCCTCACCCGGACGCGATCTTCAATCGCGTCCGACCTCTCCCCGTCCATGCGAAGCATGGCTTCGCCATGACGCTGCGCGGGTGAGGGGGTGCCACGAACGGGATGTTTCGAGGGACACGATGACAGCGCAGCCGACGCTCCCGAAGTTCATCCACCTGAAGACGCACTCGGCCTATTCGCTGCTCGAGGGCGCGCTGCCGATCGGCAAGATCGCCAAGCTCGCCGAGGCGGCCGGGATGCCGGCCATCGGCCTCACTGACACCAACAATCTGTTCGGAGCGCTCGAGTTCTCCGACAAGCTGTCCGGCGCCGGCATCCAGCCCATCGTCGGCGCCACCTACGATACGGATTTCGGCGACGGAGCCGCTGATGCAAGCGGCCTCCCGCGCCTCGGCCAGAACGCGCCGCCCGTGCGCCCCGCGGGCCCCCTCGCGCTCCTCGCGGCCAGCGCCGAGGGCTACGCCAACCTCATCAAGCTCGCGAGCCAGGCGTTCCTGCTGCCCGACCCTGCCGAGCCGACGCACATCAAGCTCGAGGCCCTCGAAGCCCACCGCGACGGCCTCATCGTTCTGACCGGTGGTCCGGAGGGTCCCATCGGCCGCGCGCTGTCGGAAGGCCAGGCCGACGTTGCCCGCCATCGCCTCGAGCGCCTGCACCGCATCTTCAACGGAAACCTTTACGTCGAGCTGCAGCGTCACGGCGCGAAGAGCGAGGAGGAGATCGAGCCGCAGCTGATCGCGCTTGCCTACGAGCTCGGCATCCCGCTCGTCGCCACCAACGAGGTCTACTTCGCAGAGCCCGACGATTACGAGGCCCATGACGCGCTGCTCTGCATCGCCGAGGGGCGCATGGTGACGGAGGACAACCGCCGCCGCGTCACGCGCGAGCACTACTTCAAGAGCATCGACGACATGGCGGTGCTGTTCGCCGACCTTCCCGAGGCGCTCGAAAGCACCATCGAGATCGCGCAGCGCTGCGCCTACCGCCCGCTGAAGCGCAAGCCCATTCTGCCCCGCTTCGTCGCGGCCGCCGATGCGGCGGGCATGACCGATGAGGAAATGCTCGCAGCGGAAGCCGCAGAGCTGAAGCGTCAGGCCGAGGAGGGGCTCCGCGCCCGCCTCGCCGTGAACCCGCTCGCCGATGGCTTCACGCGCGAGGATTACGACAAGCGCCTCGCCTACGAGCTCGATATCATCACCCGCATGAAGTTCCCGGGCTACTTCCTGATCGTCGCCGACTTCATCAAGTGGTCGAAGGCCAACGATGTGCCGGTCGGCCCGGGGCGCGGCTCGGGCGCGGGCTCGCTCGTCGCCTGGTCGCTCACCATCACTGATCTCGATCCGCTCCGCTTCGGCCTGCTGTTCGAGCGTTTTCTCAATCCCGAGCGTATCTCGATGCCGGACTTCGACATCGACTTCTGCCAGGAGCGGCGCGATCGCACGATCCGCTACGTGCAGGAGAAGTACGGCACCGACCGCGTCGCGCAGATCATCACCCACGGCAAGCTGCAGGCCCGCGCCGTGCTGCGCGACGTTGGCCGCGTGCTGCAGATGCCGTACGGCCAGGTCGATCGCCTCTGCAAGCTCGTGCCCAACAACCCGGCCAATCCGGTCACGCTGCCGGAAGCCATCGAAGGCGAGCCCAAGCTGCAGGAGGAGCGCGACAACGATCCCTTGGTCGCGCGCCTGCTCGAGATCGCCCAGAAGCTCGAGGGGCTCTACCGCCACGCCTCGACCCACGCCGTCGGCATGGTGATCGGTGACCGCCCGCTCGATGAGCTGGTGCCGCTCTACCGCGATCCGAAGTCGAACATGCCCGTCACCCAGTTCAACTGGAAGATGGTCGAGGCGGCGGGCCTTGTGAAGTTCGACTTCCTGGGGCTCAAGACGCTGACGGTACTGACCAAGGCCGTCGATCTCGTCAAAAAGGGGCGCGGCATCGATGTCGACCTGCTCGCGTTGCCGCTCGACGATAAGCCGTCCTACGAGTTGCTGGCCAAGGCCGATACGGCCGGCGTGTTCCAGCTCGAAAGCACGGGCATGCGCGAGAGCCTGAAGCGCTTGAAGCCCGACCGCTTCGAGGACATCATCGCCATGGTGGCGCTCTACCGCCCGGGCCCCATGGACAACATTCCGACCTACATCAACCGCAAGCACGGCGAGGAGCCGGTCGACTACCTGCATCCGATGCTCGAGAGCATCCTGAAGGAGACCTACGGCGTCATCATCTACCAGGAGCAGGTGATGCAGATCGCGCAGGTCATGGCGGGCTATTCGCTCGGCGACGCGGACCTTCTGCGCCGCGCCATGGGCAAGAAAGACAAGAACGAGATGGCGAAGCAGCAGGCGCGCTTCGTCGAGGGCGCGCTGAAGAACGGCGTCAGGAAGGACGATGCCGTTTACATCTTCGAGTTGGTCGACAAGTTTGCGGGCTACGGTTTCAACAAGTCTCACGCCGCGGCCTACGCGCTTGTAAGCTACCACACGGCCTACATGAAGGCGAACTTCCGCGAGGAGTTCCTGGCCGCCTCCATGACGCTCGACGCGGGAAATACCGACAAGCTCGCCATGTTCGCGGCCGAGGCGAGGAAGAGCGGCATCCGCGTTCTGCCGCCCTGCGTCAACGCGTCGGCCGTCGAGTTCATCGCCGAGCCGCCGAAAAAGGCGGAGGCGCACGGTGCCATCCGCTACGCGCTCGCCGCGCTCAAGAACATCGGCGCCTCCGCCGTCGAGACCATCGTCGAGAGCCGCAACGCCAAGGGATCCTACAAGTCGCTCTCGGATTTCGCCGCGCGCATCAACACCAAGGCCGTCAACAAGCGCGCGCTCGAAACGCTCGCCGCTGCCGGCGCATTCGACGCCTTCGAGCCGAGCCGCGCTCTGGTGTATGCGAACGTGGAGGGCATGATCGCGCTCGCCAACCGTATCTCGGATAATGCCGCCTTGGGCACCAGCGACCTTTTCGGCGGTGCAGGGGATAGCGCAGCGACTCTCGACCTCAAGGCCGCCGAGGCCTGGACACCGATGGACAAGCTGCAGAAGGAGTTCGACGCCGTCGGATTCTTCCTCTCCGGCCATCCCCTCGATCAGTACGAGCGCGCGCTGGAGAAGCTCGGCGTGCGCCGCTACGTGGATTTCGAGGCGGCCAGCACCCGCGGCGCTGTCGCGGGCCGCCTCGCCGGCATCGTCATTGCCGCCCGCGAGCGCCGTTCGCAGAAAGGCAACAAGTTCGCATTCGCGCTGTTCTCCGACACGAGCGGGCAGTTCGAGGCGGTCATCTTCTCGGACACCCTCGCCCAGGCGCGCAGCCTTCTGGAATCGGGCAACGCCGTGCTGCTCGATGTCGAAGGCGAGCGCGACGGCGAGGCCCTCAAGATTCGCGTACAGAGCGTAAAGTCGCTCGACGAGGCGGTCGAGCAGATCCCGCGCAGGATCCGCATCCTCGTCGACGGCGATGCGCTCGGCCACAACCCGGCCGTGCTCGACCAGCTCAAGACCCTGTTGCGGCCCGGCAAGGGCGAAGCCATGATCGAGCTCCGCCTTGCGGATTACGCGCGTCCGGTGCCGATTGCGCCGAAGGCAAGATACGATCTCTCCGCAAGGACGATTGGCCGCATTACAACCGTTCCCGGCGTCATAGAAGTGATCGAAACATGACCGATGGATGGCCCCGGGAGCGCCGGGGAACCAAGGCCCGGCACGCAGCGTTGGTCGAGGCCATGATTGGATCTCTGGGTCGAGAATTCCTGCGTCCGCAGTCGGTTGGTGACGACACGTCCATTGCGTTCACGCGCATCGACGGCGATCCGAATGCTGCGCTCATCTGCTTTCTGCCGTGGCGCATGCCCTACCCGCTGGCGCGGGTGTCCCGCATCGCGCCGAAGAATTTTCTCGCCTGCTATGAGATGCCGAATGCCATCGTCAGCTCCGAGCCCGAACTCTGCGTGCGCGCCCTCGACGCCGTCGTCGAGGACGCCATGGGCGTTTTTGCAAAGACGCGTCTCGAGCCGGCACAGCTCCTCGTCGTCGGCCTGAGCATTGGGACGGCGGTCGCAACCGTGTTCGCCAACCGCATCGGCGCGCGCCTCTGCTCCATCGCCTCCGCCGATCGCGGCGATCTCACGCTGTGGGAGAGCCCGGCTTCGGCGCAGGTCAAGGAGCTGGCCGAGGCCAAGGGCTACCGCTGCGCCGATTTCACGCGCGCTCTCGCCGGCCTGCACACGATCGAGAACCTCGACAACCTCGCGCCGGGAAGCCGCTTCGTGTTCGGCTCGCGGGACGAGCTCATTCCCGAGCCGAGGCGCCAGGGGTTGATCTCCGCCGTGCATCGGATCCTGCCCGCAGCTGAGGTCAGCTACGTCGATGCCGGCCATTTCGGCACCATGAGCGAAACGGTGCGGCGCGGGCTCGGCGCGCCGGCGGTGCATCTCGCCCGCACCTGAACCCGCGGGCTTCATCGGATCCCGAGGTCACGGGCCTCGCCGGACGATGCGCCAATCCCCCGGACAGCACGAAAAAGGCGCGGCACACTCTTAAATCCGGCCGTGAATCGTGATGCACTGGCGGGCAATCTGCGGCGCGGCCGGCGAGAGGGCCCCATGTTCCCGATCGGAGACGACAACAGCGCGCGGCGCTTGACGCCGGTCGTCACGATCGTGCTGATCGCCCTCAATGTCCTCGTCTTCTTCCTCGAGCTTCAGCGCGGCGACCGCTTCGTCAACGACTGGGCCTTCATCCCCGCGCGCTTCTCGGAAAATCCGTCCGTCGATGTGGTGACGCTGTTCTCCGCCATGTTCATGCACGGCGGCTGGCTGCACCTCGGCGGCAACATGCTCTACCTCTGGATCTTCGGCGACAACGTCGAGGATCGCTTCGGCCATGTCCGCTATCTCATGGTCTATCTCGCGGCCGGCCTCGCCGCGACCTTCGCCCAATACGCCGTCAATCCCGCCTCGGCGATCCCGAACGTCGGTGCGTCGGGTGCTATCGCCGGCGTGCTCGGCGCCTATCTCCTGATGTTTCCGAGGGCACGCGTCGACGTTCTGCTCGGGCGCCAGGTCGTGGCCATGCCGGCGTTCATCGTCCTCGGCTTCTGGGTCGTGCTGCAGCTCGTGAGCAGCGTGGGCACCATCGCCGATACGGCTGAGACGGAACAGGGCGGCGTGGCCTACATGGCCCACGTCGGCGGCTTCGTCGCGGGCGTCGTCCTTGCGGTCGTGCTCGGCGGCCTGCGGCGCCCGCCCGATCACGTCGCCTGAGCCGGGAACGGGCGGCGATGAGGACGCCCGTCATGGACTGCCAACGGAAAACCCCGATCGCCGAGGCGGCGACCGGGGTTTTTATACGAGAACCCAGCGGAGCTCGAATTCACCAGACCGAGGACTTGCCGCCGCTGGTGCGCTCGCGCTTCCGGTCTCTGAGCTTGTCCCTCTCCTTGGACTTGTTGGAGGAGTATGGCGAGCAGAAGAAGAAGCAGCTGCTGCCGCCGTCATCCTCCACCACTTGGACGGGCTTCGGCCGCGGTGTCGGCTTCGAGATCTTGGCGACGACCTCGGGCATCTGCACGATGAAGTCCGTGCCGGCGTACTTCGTTTCGCTGCGCGACACGTCGTAGCTCGAGACGATCAGCGTGCTGCCCGGTTTCACCACCTCGGCGATGCGGTCGGTGACGGCCTTCGGCAGCTTGATGCGGGCGAGCGTGCGTGCGGCCCTGTCCGTGTCGGTCCCCGAGGGCATCCTCACGGATCCGGCTGCCTTCGTCTTCTTCCGGCTGTAGGAGACGCTCTCGTCCTCGAAGCTGCTGAAGCTGGTTGAATACTCGTTGACCTCGGTCGCCTGCCATCTGAGGTCGGTCTTGCTCTCGTCCTTCCAGTCGACCGCCGAGAAGATGAAGGTATCGAGCGGCACGTCCGGGTTCTCGATCGCAGCCTGCGCCTCGATCACCGGCTCGAAGCCTTGGCGCACCTGGACGAGCCCGGTCGCAGAGCTGACGAACACGGATACGGGAAGGCCGCGGTTCTGCTCCCGGCGATCAAACGCAGCGACAGCTTTCGTGGCGGCCGTCTCGGCAGCCGCGGCCGTCTTGGTCTCGGCTTTGGCCGCCTGGAGATCGTTCGCGGCCTTCGCGATCGCCCCATCCGCGGCTTTGACGGCTGCATCAGCGGCCTTCGCGGCATCCGCCGTGCGCTGCACCTCTTGGGTCAGGCCCGCAAGACGATCGCGCTCTGCGGTCTCGGACGCGCGCAGCGCCTCGAGCTCGTCGGCCCGCATGCGGGAGGCGGTCTTGGCGAGGCGCGCCGTGATTTTCTTGAGGTCGCGCTCCTGCGATCGCAGGGCGGCCTTGGCCGCAGCGGCCGCACGGTCGGCGGCCTTCGCGTCGCTGCGCCGCGCCTTGGCGGCCGCCTTCGCGTCGGTGATGGCGCGTTGCGCCGCAGCCTCGCCCTCGGCGGCGGCAGTCCGCCGCTCGCCCGCGGTCGCGACGGCGTCCACGAGAGCCTGGCGCTCTGCCCGCCGGGCCTCGGCCGCGGTTTCTTGCGTGCGCGCTGCGGGGTCCGTTGCCGCATGCGCCGAGGTGACGCCGAGCAGCGCCTCGGCGGCATCGACTCCGGCCTGGATCGCCGTGCGGTCGGTGCGCTCGGCCCGGTCGCCACCGGTTTCGGTTTGAGCGACGGAGGGCAGCGCCGAGAACAGCCGCGGATGATCGAACAGCGCCGGCGCATTGACGTCCGGCGCGATGACGACCCGCTGGTTGATGTCGGTCATGTTGAAGAAGCGGCGCGCAAAATCGAACGGCAGGCGCACGCAGCCGCCGGAGGCGGGATAGCCCGGAATGACGCCGCCGTGCAGCGCAATGCCGGTCATCGTCAGGCGCTGCATGTGCGGCATCTTCGCGTCGAGGTAGATGTTCGACGTGTGGTCGACCTTCTTCTCGAGGATGCTGTAGATGCCGACCGGCGTCTCGTGGCCGGCACGGCCGGACGAGACGCGCGTCTGCAGCACGAAGCCGTTGCCGTCGTAGACGTACATCCGCTGCTGGTTGAGCGAGATGAGCATAAGCAGCGGGCCCTCGGTCTTGGCCGACGGCATCGGCGCCTCGACGCGGAACTGCTGCTGCGGCTTGGCCCTGCGCTCGGCACGGCGGTCATCGGGTGCGGACAGAGCCGTGTGGGTGAGAAGACCGAGCGCCAGCGAGGCGCTGCCGAGACGCAACAGAAGATCTTTCGCCCCACAGCGATTGGACGACGACGTGAGCACCGTGAAACCCCCTAAAACTCATTGGGAAAACCGTAACCAGGGCCCTCTCGAGTGCCCTCTGCAACGGTTAACTTTTGGATCATGACGAGTTCGACTTCAATAGGTTACGCTTGATGAGTTATCGATTTATCTCCGCTTGTTCCGATTTTTGCGGTTGGCTTCGCCTTGGACCGGCAAGAGGCGGCGAAAGCCGCGTGATGGGCCCGTTCGAGGCCCATGCAGGGCACCCTTTCCAACAACGGCGCCTGTTCTAACACCCATGTGTGATGGACTTTGGGCGGGACGCAATCCGGGCAATGCCGTAGGGAGCCGGAACGGCGCGCCTAGGGACGCCAGGGCTTGCGTGCGGCCTCGGCGCTTTCGGCCGCGCTGCGTTTTGCCCGGCCGATCTCGCGCGTGAGGGCGTAGAGCGCCTCCTTGAGGCCGAGGCCTGACACGGCGGAGAGCGCGAGCGGCTTCTTGCGGGCCGCCTTCTCGAGCTCCGCCACGCGCTGCGCCAGCATCTCCGCGTCGATGGCATCGATCTTCGACAGCGCCACGATCTCCTTCTTCCTGGCGAGGTCTCCGCCATAGGCTTTGAGTTCGCGCCGCACGGTCCGGTAGGCGCCGGCCACGTCCTCCTGCGTCGCGTCGACGAGATGCAGCAGGACCTGCGTCCGCTCGACATGGCCGAGAAAGCGCGTGCCGAGCCCGGCCCCGTCATGGGCGCCTTCGATCAGTCCCGGAATGTCGGCCAGCACGAAATCGCGCTCGCCCGCGCGCACGACGCCGAGATTGGGATGCAGCGTCGTGAACGGGTAGTCGGCGATCTTGGGCTTTGCGGCGGAGACCGCTGCGAGGAAAGTCGATTTGCCGGCATTGGGCAGTCCCACGAGGCCCGCGTCCGCGATCAGCTTGAGGCGCAGCCAGATCGTGAGCTCGTCTCCCGGGAGCCCCGGATTGGCGTGCCGCGGCGCCTGGTTGGTCGCGCTCTTGAAGTGCGCGTTGCCGAAGCCGCCGTTGCCACCGTGTGCGACGACGAAGCGTTGCCCGACATCCGTCAGCTCCGCGAGCACCGTCTCCTGGTCCTCCGCGAGCACCACCGTCCCCGGCGGCACCTTGACGATGCAGTCGCGCCCGTTCGGGCCGGCGCGGTTGCGGCCCATGCCGTTGGTGCCGCGCTCGGCCTTGAAGTGCTGCTGGTAGCGGTAGTCGATCAGCGTGTTGAGATTGTCGACGCACGCGATGATGACATCCCCGCCGTTGCCGCCGTCGCCGCCGTCGGGGCCTCCGAACTCGATGAACTTCTCGCGCCGGAACCCGACGCATCCGTCGCCACCGTCGCCGGCCTTGATGTAGATCTTGGCGAGGTCGAGGAATTTCATGCGGTGAGCCTCCACAGGACGGCCATCACTGGCCGGTTGAGCTCATAGCACTGCGTGGGAATTTCCGCCTGCCGCGCGTCGCACCAGACGGAGTGCGCGCCCTTGAGCCGGAAGCCGAGCTTGCGGATGACGCCCGCGGAGGCGAGGTTGTCGTCGAAATGGCAGCACGTGAGACGTTTGAAGCCGCCGTCCGTGAAGCAGTGGCGCACGAGGGCGGCTGCGGCCTCGCTGGCGAACCCGCGTCTCCACCACGGCCGCCCGATCCAATACCCGATCTCGGCCGACGACCTGTCGTCGTCGGGGATATAGCCGATCGCGCCGACCAGCGCCCCTTCGAACGTCACCGCGCGCACGAACTCCCCGGGCGCGAGCGCCGCCATCCATTCGCGTGCGAGATCTTCCGAATAGGGATAGGGGATCTGCGCCGTCATGCGCGCGATGTCCCAGTCGCCGGCGAGGCGCGCCAGATCGGGCGCGTCGCTGTCGTCGAGCTCGCGCAATACGAGCCGCCGGGTCCTGATCGGCTTGGACATTGGGATCCGTTCACTTCGAGCCTTGAGCATAGGCGGCACGATAAAATGCAAAAGGGGGGATGGCGCCCATCCCCCCTCAGCTGTTGGTTAAGCCCGGCCCGCCTACTCGGCCGCTTCGACCTTCTGGGGCAGCACGGAAATGTAGATGCGCCCGTTGCGCTTGGTCTCGAAGGCGACCGTACCTTCGGCGGTGGCGAAGATGGTGTGATCGGTGCCGATGCCGACGTTCGTGCCCGGATGCCATTGCGTGCCGCGCTGGCGGCAGAGGATGTTGCCGGGCAGGACGTGCTCGCCGCCGTACCGCTTGATGCCGAGACGCTTCGAATGCGAGTCGCGGCCGTTCTTCGTCGAGCCGCCGGCTTTCTTTTGTGCCATGGGGGGAAGTCCTTCTGATGGGGAGCAGCGTCCTGGCGCGCTCCGCTGTCCTTAGCCGGTGATGCCCGTGATGCGGATCGTCGAGAGATCCTGGCGATGCCCACGCTTCCGGCGCGAGTTCTTGCGGCGGCGCTTCTTGAAGGCGATCAGCTTCGGCCCGCGCGTATGCTCGACCAACTCGGCGGTGACTTTCGCGTCCGAGGGGAGCGCTTTGCCGGCCTTGACGTCGGCACCGCTGCCGACGAGCAGCACTTCGAGCTCGATGTTCCTGCCGGCGTCCGCGTCGAGCTTCTCGACGGTCAGGACGTCGTCCTTGGCGACGCGATACTGCTTGCCGCCTGTCTTGATGACAGCGTACATGGGTCTGGCCTCTTTCCGCGCTCTTGCGCTCTGGGTCTGGTCCGCGCCCTGTGGTGCCACGAAAAATCGTGAACTTTCAATGGATTGCTTCGAAGTGCAACCTGAACCTCGGGCAGCGCTCTATGACGCGGCAAACCTCCGGTCCGCCGCGCTGGCGCTCTTATGAGCGACACGCCCTGAAAAGTCAATCGAGGGGCGGGCCCGGCCTCGTCCGCACCGCGAGCGCGGCAGGGGGCTCCTTCGGGCGTTTCGCTGTCGCTCGACACACTAGTCGCTGTCCTGGATCAGGTCATGCGGAAACGGAGACCGCGCGTGCTTGACGGCATCGGAATTGAGCCTACCTGTAGGTCTCCGTCGAAAAACATCTGCCGCGCGGTTGGAGGCCGCCCTCCTCATGCTGTCCGCTGCGCCTGCCTCTTTGAGCCGCGAGCCGATACCGGTTCTCGATACGGGTCCCTCGTTTGCCATGGAGACGCTGGTGGCGCACGAGGCGCGCGCGCACGCGCTGCTCGACCTTGCGACCGGGCCGCTGCCCTCGGCGGCGTTGCGCCAGCTCGACAAGGTCTCGCGCCGTTGGCTCTCCAAGTGGAAGAATGCGCACCTGGCGGAGATCGACGCCATCGCGGCGCGCCTTGCGCGTCCCGGCGCCTATTTCTTCTCGGTCAACTATGAATGGGCCTGCACGTGCCGCGTCGCGCCGGGGCCGGACCGCAAGAGCGCGCGCCTGATCCGCGTGCTCGACTGGCGCACGCCGGGGCTCGGCCGCAACGTCATCGCGGCACGGGTTCGCGGCCCGGAAGGCCGCTCCTTCGTGACGCTGACCTGGCCCGGTTATACAGGCGTGCTGACGGGCATGGCGCCCGGGCGCTTTTCGGCCGCGCTGAACCAGGCGCCGATGCGCAAAGCCGTGGGGTTCTACGTTCTCGACTGGGCCGTGAGCCGCCGCCGCGTCTGGACCATGCCGCATCCGACCCCGGCCCACCTTCTCAGATCCGTGTTCGAGGACGCCGCCGACTATGCCGAGGCCCGGGAGCGGCTCACCCGGGCGCCGATCTCGACGCCGGCCATCTTCTCTCTCGCCGGTCTGACGCCCAGCGAGACGGTCGTCATCGAGCGCACGGAGACGGACGCGCGCGTGCATGTGGGCGCCAACGTCGCCGCCAACCATTGGGAAGCGACGGGCTGGCGCGGCCGGCCGCGCGGCGAGCGAAGCGCCGAGCGCGCCGCCATGATGCACCGCATCGTCCCCGACCTCGCGCCCGATTTCTCCTGGCTCGCCCCACCTGTGCTGAACCCCGCCACCCGGATCGCCATGGTCGCCGATGCGTCCGAGGGACGCCTCGTGGCACAGGGGTTCGAGGCCATGCGCCCGGCCACGGAGCCGCTCGAGCTTGACGCCTAGGACGCCGCGCGCGCGGGCCTCGTTAAGCATCAGGCGTGCTGCGCTAGACCGTCCCGCAAGGGGGGCATGTCATGCGCTCAGGATGGGTGTAGAGTGCCGGAAGCCGAACAGACATTCGCCCGCTCGGGAGCGAGCGGCCGTCAGACGGCGTGAAGCCGGAAGGCGGGCAAGCAAACAGGAGGCTTCGCCATGGACGACCTCTTCGAGCACGCGATGGAAAGCGAGCGTGACAAGGCCATCAACGGCTTCTACACGCACTTCATCGTCTTTCTGTCGGTCATCGCCGGCCTGGCGCTGATCAATCTCGTTTCCGGCGACCGCTTCTGGATCCAATGGATCGTTCTCGGCTGGGGCGTCGGCATCGCATTCCACGCGTTCATGATCTTCGTCCGCCGTCCCCAGCAGGAGCAGAAGCTGCGCGAATTGCGGAGAGCGCGCGAGGAGCAACGCCTTTCGAACGGCCAGCCGGCACCCACGTCGCCCGCCGACGAGCCCGGACCGTCCGCCTGAGCCACGGTACGAGCGGCAACAAAAAAAGGCGTCAGGCCGGCTGACCTGACGCCTTTTCGGTGTGCTTGCTGCGCCTCTAGAGAGTTTCCGTTTCAGATGGAAACAGCGGTTCGACATGCGCAAGCCCGTCTGGACTCCGGCCTTCGCCGGAGTGACGTTGAGTTTGCGTAGCCCGCCTGCATACAAATGACGTCATCCCGGCGCAGGCCGGGATCCAGACACGCCAATTGCTCGCATGACCATGTTTCCACCTAAGTCGGAACGACTCTAGAACAGCCCCTCGATCTGGCCCTTGTCGTTGAGGCGGATGCTATCCGCCGACGGCACCTTGGGCAGGCCCGGCATGGTCATGATCTCGCCGGTGATGACGACCACGAACCCGGCACCCGCCGAGAGCCGCAGCTCGCGCACCGGCACGATATGCCCGGTCGGCGCGCCGCGCTTGGTCGGATCCGTCGAGAACGAGTACTGCGTCTTGGCCATGCAGACCGGCAGGTGGCCGAAGCCCAGGGCCTCGAGCTCCTTGAAGCGGGCTTCGACCGAGGCGTCGCAGGAGATGTCGGCGGCCCGATAGATCTCGGTGGCGATGGTCTTCACCTTGTCGCGCAGCTTCATCTCCTCCGGATAGAGCGGCTTGAACGCCGACTTGCCCGAGTTGGCGATCTCGACCACGTGCTGCGCGAGCGTCTCGGTGCCCTTGCCGCCGTCGGCCCAGTGCGTACACACGAAAGCGCGCGTGCCCATGCTCTCGGCCGCCTTCATGACCTCCTGGATCTCCGCGTCCGTGTCGGTGATGAAGCGGTTGATCGCGACCACAGCCGGAACGCCGAACTTGTTCACGTTCTCGATATGGCGGTTGAGGTTCTCGCACCCCTTGGCGACCGCGGCGACGTTCTCGCCCTTGAGGTCGTCCTTCGCCACGCCGCCGTGCATCTTGAGCGCGCGCACGGTGGCGACGATCACGGCCGCGGCCGGCTTGAGCCCCGCCTTGCGGCACTTGATGTCGAAGAACTTCTCGGCGCCGAGGTCGGCGCCGAAGCCCGCTTCCGTGACGACGAAGTCCGAGACCTTGAGCGCACTCTTGGTGGCGAGCACCGAGTTGCAGCCGTGCGCGATGTTGGCAAACGGGCCGCCATGGATGAACGCCGGATTGTTCTCGAGCGTCTGCACCATGTTCGGCATCAACGCGTCCTTGAGCAGCACGGCCATGGCGCCGTCGGCCTTGAGATCGCGCGCACGGATCGGCGTCTTGTCGCGCGTATAGGCGACGATGATGTCGCCGAGCCGCCTCTCGAGGTCTTTGAGGTCGGACGAGAGGCAGAGGATGGCCATCACCTCGGATGCGACCGTGATGTCGAACCCGTCCTGGCGCGGGTATCCGTTCGCGACGCCGCCGAGCGAGTTGACGATCTGGCGCAGCGCGCGGTCGTTCATGTCGAGAACGCGGCGCCATTCGACGCGCCGGCTGTCGATGCCGAGCTTGTTGCCCCAGTAGATGTGGTTGTCGATCAGGGCGGCGAGAAGGTTGTGGGCGCTCGTGATCGCATGGAAGTCGCCGGTGAAGTGGAGGTTGATATCCTCCATCGGCACCACCTGCGCATAGCCGCCGCCGGCCGCGCCGCCCTTCATGCCGAAGCTCGGTCCGAGCGAGGGCTCGCGCAGCGCGCACATCGCTTTCTTGCCGATGCGGTTGAGGCCGTCGGTGAGACCGACGGTCGTCGTCGTCTTGCCCTCGCCGGCAGGTGTGGGGCTGATGGCCGTGACGAGGATCAGCTTGCCGTCGGGGCGCGTGCCGAGCGCGTTGATGAAGTCGAACGACAGCTTGGCCTTGGTGGAGCCGTAGGGAATGAGAGCATCGGCGGGAATTCCGAGCTTCGCCGCCACTTCCGTGATCGGCTTCATCTTGGCTTCACGCGCGATCTCGATGTCTGATTTCACCGTCAAGGGGTTCCCTCCGAATGGACGTTTTCTGTGATCGGTCCCATTTCGAGCGGGCCGAGGTGGCCGGATATTGGCTTTTTGTACGTGCTTCGCCAAGCGGGTCGCGAAAAATTAGACACGATGACGCGACGGGGCCGCCGGTCCCGCGGGCCCCAGGGTTTGAATGAAGGTGAATCTGGCACCAATGACCCCGGAACCCCCCGTCCGCCGTTTGCATGACGAGCAACTTGCGCTCAAAAAGGAGGCCCCCTGAGTGACGAAGCCGGAGCCCGCCGGTGTTACGGACCATGAGAAGCGCCAGACTATGAGAGCAGAATGGTAACCACGACCGCCGTAGAGGACCTTGCCACCATCCGCGACTGGCTGCGCTACGCGACGAGCCGCTTCACCGAGACGGGTCTCGCGTTCGGTCATGGCACCGAGACGCCGCTCGACGAGGCGGCCTTCCTCATCCTGACGGCCCTGCATCTTCCGATCGACCAGCTCGAGCCCTGGCTGAACGCGCGGCTGACGCATGCGGAGCGCCAAAGGCTCGCCGACCTCATCGAGGCGCGCATCTCAACCCGCAAGCCCGCGCCCTACCTCGTCAACGCGGCCTGGATCAAAGGCCACAGGTTCTACGTCGACGAGCGTGTGATCGTGCCGCGCTCCTATATCGGCGAGCTTCTGGACGACGGCCTGTCCGCCGTCGTCGCCGATCCTGATGGCATCGAGAGCGTACTCGATCTGTGCACGGGCTCGGGCTGCCTCGCCATCCTGGCTGCGCTCGCGTTTCCGAATGCGGCGGTCGATGCGGTCGACATTTCTGCCGACGCGCTGGAGGTGGCGAAGCGCAACGTGTCCGATTACGGCCTTGGGGAGCGCGTGACGCTTTACCGGTCGGACCTCTTCGCCGCGTTGGGCGCCAAGACCTACGACCTGATCATCTCCAACCCGCCGTATGTCACCGCCGCCGCCGTTTCGTCGTTCCCGCCGGAATACAAAGCCGAGCCACGGCTCGCGCATCTCGGCGGCGACGACGGCATGGACCTCGTACGCCGCATCCTGGCGGACGCTGCTGTTCACCTGAATCCTGAGGGGATGTGCGTCGTCGAGATCGGCATGGGCCGGGAGACGCTTGAAACCGAATACCCCGATGTGCCGTTTCTGTGGTTGGATACGGAGCAAAGCGAGGGCGAGCTGTTCGCACTGCCCGCCGACGCGCTCCGAGCTTTGAGAGACGAATCCTGATCGCGAGAGGCGCATGACCGAAGGCCCCGATGACGGCTCCCGGAAGCACCGGGAGCTGATGCTCCGGATTGCGCGGCGTCCCGGCTTCTGCTGTTGCTGCATTTGCCTGCGGCGCGAGGACAGGCGGCGGGCCCGGCGTGTCTTCCGCCTGACGCGCCGCGTCATCCGCGGCTGGGACAAGGATCGCGCGACTGCGCTGAAGCGCGAGGCCGAGGGCCTGACGCAAGACCGGCCGTGACAAAGAGGGGTTTTCCATGAGCGGCTCCGGTCGAAGCGCCCGTCGCGGGGGGATCTCCTTGGGCTGGCGTGTCTGGACCCCGGCCTTCGCCGGGGTGACGTCATGTATTGCTGAAGCCGCTCGCCCAAACCTCAACGTCACCCCGCTGAAGAGCGGGGTCCAGACACGTCTCCGCAATGCGCGGGGGTTCCTTCTTCTTGCTTTCGCCGCCCTTGTGCTCACCGGCGCACCGCTGCACGCTGCCGGGCCCATCGTCATCAAGTTCAGCCACGTCGCGGCGCCCCAGGCGCACAAGAGCCGCGCCGCCGAGCACTTCAAGACGCTGGCCGAACGCTACACGGACGGCCGCGTGCGCATCGAGCTCTACCCCAACTCGCAGCTTTACAAGGACAAGGAGGAGCTCGAGGCCCTGCAACTCGGCGCCGTGCAGATGCTGGCGCCGTCGGTGTCCAAATTCGGGCCGCTCGGCATCAAGGCCTTCGAGGTGTTCGACCTGCCCTACATTTTCGCGGGCTATGACGAGCTGTCAAAGGTCACCGAGGGCGAGATCGGGCGCGAGCTTCTCGACCGCCTGAAGTCGAAGGGCCTCGTCGGCCTCGCCTACTGGAACAACGGCTTCAAGATCCTCTCCGCCCACAGCCCCCTCTATGGCCCCGACGACGTGCTCGGCCTCAAGATGCGCATTCAGGCTTCGAAGGTGATCGAGGCCCAGATGTGGGCGCTGGGCGCCCTGCCGCAGGCGCTGGCGTTCTCGGAGGCCTATCAGGCGCTCTCGTCGGGCGTGGTCGACGGCACCGAGAACACGCCGGCCAACATGTACAACCAGAAAATGTACGAGGTGCAGAAGCACGCAACGCTGACCAACCACGGCTATCTCGGCTACGCGGTGATCTCGAACGACAAGTTCTGGAGCGGGCTCCCGGCCGACATCCGCGCGAGCCTCGAGCGGGCCATCGCTGAGACGACGCCCGTCGCCAACAAGCTCGCCCTCGAGGAGAACGAGCACGCGCTCGACGAGATGCGCCGATCCGGAAAGACCACGTTCCACGAGCCCACACCCGAGGAGCGCGCGGCCTGGATGGCGGCACTGCTGCCCGTGCACGACGAGATGGCCTCCCGCGTCGGCCGCGACCTCATCGACCGCATCTACGCTGTCACCGGCCACAAGCCACCGACGCAATAACGCGGAAGCGCCCTCACGCGTCCACCAGCACCTTAAAGCCGCCCATCGACATTTTCTTGAAGTCGAACGGCATGGACTTGGGATCCATCCCCCCGAGACGTTTGTCGCTCATCACCTAGGCATTGACCTGATCGCGATGCGCCTTCGAACGGTAGACGATCCACGAGAACACGGCCGTCTCGTCGGGCTTCAGCTTCAGGAGCTTGGGGAACGGCCGCCCGTAGGGCAAGTCGAGGTCGTCACCAACGCATTCGCGGTATTCGAGGGCCCCGTGCTCTTTCCAGACCTTGCCGGCTATCTTGGCCAGCTTCTTGTACGCCTCGATTTTGTCGGTCGGCACGATCAGCAGAAATCCGTCGACGTAAGCCATGGCAATCTCCTTCGGCGTTTTTCTCCCCTAGGACGAACCTAAGGGCGCCGCGCCGACATCGCCAGCCGGCCGGAAATACGGAGGGGGGTGCGCAGGCATCAAGGGCCGTGACGGCAGGCGCGACCCGTGCCATGTCATGGCGAAACAACAAAGCCGCGCGGGACATGCCCCCGCGACCACGGGAGGACCGATGAGGGACCGCTGGCGCGACGCCGCGCGCCTGCTCGACCATCTGGAGGAGATCATCATCGCGACGCTGATCGGCGCCGCGACGTTTCTTATTTTCGTGGCCGTCGCGCAGCGCTACGGCCTCTCGGGCGTGGCTTCCGTCTACCGCTGGTCGCGCGCCGAGGACATTCCCTGGCTGACGGGCTTTACGAAAAGCCTGTTCTTCACCCTCGCCTACGTGCGGCTCACCTGGGCGCAGGAGCTGTGCATCTTCATGATCGTCTGGATGGCCAAGTTCGGCGCGGCCTACGGCGTGCGCACCGGCATCCACGTCGGCGTCGACATCCTCGTCGAGACCCTGACCGGAAACGCAAAGCGCGCGATGATCGTTGCCGGCCTGCTGGCCGGCGCGCTGTTCACCGTCATCATCGGCACGCTCGGCGCCCATCTCGTCTGGCACATCGCCCGCACGGGGCAGACCTCCGCCGTGCTCGAAGTGCCGATGTGGCTCGTCTATCTCGCGGTGCCGCTCGGCTCCTACTTGATGTGCTTCCGCTTTCTCGAGGTCGCGTGGCACTTCTGGAAAACGGGCGAGAGGCCCCACCACGATCCCGGCAAGGTGGAAGGCATCGACCAGCCACCCCCTGCGGAGGGGGCGCGATGACGGCGGCCTTCATTTTCCTGCTGCTGGTTGCGCTGCTGCTGGTCGGCATGCCGGTCTCAATCGCGCTCGGCCTGACCGTGCTTACTGTCCTCTTCGCGCTGACGGACGTCCCCCTCGATGCCGTCGCGCTCAAGCTCTTCACCGGCATCGAGAGTTTCGAGTTGATGTGCGTGCCGTTCTTCATCCTCGCTGGAAACTTCCTGACTCACGGCGGCGTCGCGCGCCGCATGATCCGCTTCGCGACGGCCATGGCCGGCCATTGGCCGGGCGGCCTCGGCCTCGCCGCCGTCGTTGCCTGCGCCATCTTCGCCGCCGTCTCCGGCTCGTCGCCCGCAACCGTCGTTGCCATCGGCTCCATCATGATTCCGGCTATGGTGGCGCGCGGCTACCCGAAGAGCTTCGCCGCCGGCGCGGTCGCATCGGGCGGCGTGCTCGGTATCCTCATCCCGCCGTCCATCGTCATGGTGCTCTACAGCGTCGCCACCGCCGGAATGCTGGCGGAGGGACCGACCGGCGAGCGCGTGCATTCCGCCTCCGTCGACGATCTCTTCATGGCGGGCGTTGTCCCGGGCTTCGTGCTGGCGACGCTGCTCGGCCTGACGACGGTCTGGCTGGCCCGACGCCGCGGCTACCCGCGCACCGAGCGCCAGCCCTGGAGCGAGCGCCTCGCGTCGTTTCTCGATTGCTTCTGGGGACTTGCGCTGATCGTGATCGTCATGGGCGGCATCTACGGCGGCATCTTCACGCCAACGGAGGCAGCCGCCGTCAGCGCCGTCTACGCATTCGTCGTCGCCGTCTACATCTATCGCGATCTGGCGCTGAAGGACGTGCCGCGCGTGTTGCTCGCCTCCGCCAGCATGAGCGCCATGCTGCTCTACATCATCACCAACGCCGTGCTGTTCACGTTCCTGCTCACCCACGAGCAGATCCCGCAGGCCATGGCGGACTGGCTGATCCACCAGGGCTTCGGGCCCGTGACGTTCCTTCTGGTGGTGAACGTGATCCTGTTGCTGGCTGGCTGCGTGATGGAGCCGGCATCCGTCACGCTGATCCTGGCGCCGATCCTGTTCCCGGTCGCCGCTAAGCTCGGCATCGACCCGGTCCATTTCGGCATCATCATGGTCGTGAATATGGAGATCGGCATGCTGACGCCGCCGGTGGGATTGAATCTCTACGTCGCGAGCGGCATCTCGCGCCTCGGTCTCACGACCCTCTCCGTGGCTGTGTTGCCCTGGCTCGCGACCATGCTGGCCTTTCTGATGCTGGTGACGTTCTGGCCCGCGCTCTCGCTCGCCCTGCCGCGCTGGCTCGGCATGATGTGAGGAGGCGGAACGACGTAAGGTTAACGCTTGCACTATCGTCTGATGTCGAACATTTGCCGGCTGCAGTACAACTGGCAGTGCGGGTCTTCCGACGTCGGACGAGGTGACAATGGCGGATAAGCGCGCTCATGGGCTCGAGAAGGAGCTGGCCCGTCTTGGCGAGTGCAAGGAGCGCCTCAAGGCGGGCTATCGGGAGACGTTCGAGCACGCCGGTGTGGGAATTGCCCACGTCACCCCGGAGGGCCGCTTCCTGGAGGCCAACAACCGCTTCTGCGAGATGATGGGATTGAAGCCGGATGCGCTTCCCCTCCTTCGCTTTCAGGACATCACCTTCCGCGACGATGTCGACGCAAACCTGTCCATGCTGAAGGGCTTGCTGCGGGGCGAGATGGCGGGCTACCGCATGCAGAAGCGGTACGTCCGGTCGAACGGGGAGTTGTTCTGGGCTGATCTGACGGTCTCTGCTGTTCGGGACGAGGAAGGCAGGCCGGTCAAGCTGATCTCCATCGTGAACGACATCACGCGGCAGAAAGCCGACGAGGACCGTCTCAAGTTCGTGATGGGCGAGCTGTCCCATCGGACGAAGAATTTGATAGCGGTCATTCAGGCGATCGTGAACCAGACCTGCGCCTCCTACGGGTCTTCCGAGGACATTTGCGCCGTGCTGCTCGATCGACTGGCGGGGATCGCGGCCTCGCAGGATGCGCTGGCCATTGGCCAAGGCGAGCGGGCCAGGATGTGCGAGTTGGTCGCGCTTCAGCTCGCGGTGTTTCTGCCGCCGGAGGATGACCGGATCGAGGTGGACGGGCCCGAGATGGAGCTTTGCGCCGCAGCGGTGCGAGCAATCGGTATGGCGCTGCACGAGTTGGCGACCAACGCCTGCAAATACGGAGCTCTGTCGACGACCCGCGGCCGCGTCGCCATCAGGTGGAGCGTCGACACGGCCGAAACCGGTGCGTTTCGCCTGTCATGGTCGGAACGCGGCGGACCCGAGGTCAAGCCTCCCAAGCGCGCGGGCTTTGGACGCATGGTCGTCGAGCAGATGGTCGCGACATCGACGGGCGGCCAGGTCAAGCTGGCATTCGATCCGGGAGGGATCGAATGGGTGCTTGAGGCACCGCTCTCCACCGTAAGAGCATAAGCGATACGGGGCCGTCAGCTTAGACCAAGATCACTTCAGGCCCTATCGGCCTGAAGTGTGACTCATCGGTCTCATCAAAAAGAGAGAGGGCGTGATCCCGATTCAATCAAAAATGATCACGCTCTAGCCGAACGCGCCCCAGTGATGAGAGATGCCGGTGCCGATCTCGCGCACGAGCTCGTAAGCCGTCTCCATGGGTTCGAGGATCTCGGTCTCGATGCGCCCGTAATCGTCGATGCCCTTCGGCAGGTAGGTCGCCTTTTCGACGAACAGGCCGTCGTCGCGCGGGTCGTCGACGCGCCGCGGAAACGCTTCGCGCATCACCTGCACCACCTCGGGAATTTCGAGGCTGAGCGCCTTGCGTACGATCTCGGCGTGCGTCACCTCGTTGGTGGGCGTGAAACGCGGGAGCTGCGCGGTCAGGATGAAGATGCGCATGATGAGCGCGGCGCGGATCGCCTGCAGAAGGTCGAGCTCGAGGCGGTGATCGTCCGGGATCTTGCCGCCCTCGAGACCGATCTCCTCGAGGATCTGATGCAACTCGATGGCGTCGAGCCGCAGATAGTGCGCAAGCCCGGCAATCTTCTGCGCCCGGTCGTCGTCGAGCAGTTGCTCAGCCAGGAACTTGAACGCCGCGTCGAGATGCGGCTCGCGCCCCCACGAGGCGCGCTGCGCCCAGAAGCCGGGGTCGAACAGGATGGCGTTCGCGCCGACGGCGTTGAGGCTCGAAAGCTGTTTGGCCCGCGCGATCATCTCGATCAGCGGCAGAAAGCGCGGTGAGTGCTTCGCCATCTCGATGAAACGCTCGCGCTCGCTGCCGACGGCCGCGCCGAGCCCCGCCACGACGTTCGCCACATAGCCGAACTGCTGCAGGATGGCGTTGTTCGGGATGGCGCGCATGCGCGCCGGGTCGCCGCGGTCGGAATGGTGGTCGCCTTGCCGCTTCACCGGGCGCGAGCCGGTCTTGAACAGGAGGTTGGCCCCGAACGCGCCGAGCAGCGCCCGGTAGCCTGGGTGCGCGAAAAGCTCCTGCTGGTAGTCGCGCAGCCGGATCTGGAAATCGAGCGCGAGGTTGATGTCCGTGTAGAACGCATCCTCGCCCTCGCCGGGATCCTTGCCGCTCATGATGATGGTGGCGAGCGCCCGTTGCGCGAACGCGCGGTTGGCGAAGAAGAGATACCCGTCGCCGCCCTGGAAGCTCGTCTCGTGCTTCACCGGCAGGCCGTGCTGGAAGAAGCGCCAGCGCGATTCGCCCGGGAACACGTAGCGCAGCCGGCGCCTGAGCGGGCCGGGGTGCGCGCCCCGCCCCATGCTCTCGCCGTGCGTCGAGAAGATGAGCGTCTCGACGTCCTTGAGGTTCGCTTTGCGGATAACCTCGGCGAGGCCGTGGTGGAGGCGCTCGTGCGCGAGCCCCGCCGCGATCTGTCCGATGAAGCGGCCGGCGTCGGAATAGCCTGTCTGCACCGCGATCCGTCCGCGCTTCGTCACGTAGTCGCGGTAGTCCTTTTCCGCGAGCAGACGCTCGACGAGGCGCGGGCCGGTCTCGAGCGCGGCCGGCGTCTCGAACAGCGGCGAGATGTCGACGATCTCCGATACGCCGAACAGCTTGGCGAAGTAGACGGCGATCAGGATCGTCGCCGGGCTCTCGCATTCCGCGATGAGGTAGCGGATCGGCGTATCGCGGTCGATGTGCTTGGCGATCTGTGCAGCGAGCGCGAACTGCCGGATCGCCGTCGCGTTCTCGAGGTCGAGCGTCTCGAAGTTGACGGTTTCCGGCTTCACCGAATGGATCATCTCGACGATGCGCGCGAGCGCCTGCCGCTCCGTGAGATCGCGCGTCCAGCTCTCGTGCACGAAGGCGCGGAACGCATTGTTGATCTGCACCGCGTTGACGCGCACGTGGATGTGGCTCATGCCGAGGCCGGTCGCGCGGAGCAGTCCCGCGAGGGAGGCGACGGCGATCTTCGCCTGCGTGTCGGGCGCCGCTTCCACGATCTGGTCGAGCAGCGTCAGGATGGGCTCGGCGCTGACGAGGTTGTGCCCGTCCTGCTGCGTGATGGCGTTGGCGGCATGCGCCAGCGTGAAGCCCTTCTTGCCGATGCTTTCGAGCGCCTTCACCTGCGCTTCAGAGGCAGCTATGCCGAGGTCGAGCTTGCCCGTGACCTGGCGGGCGAGGCGCACCATCTCCGCGTCCTCGCCGAGGACGGGCTTTAGCGCCAGGAACCGCGCGCGGATGTCCGACAGCGCCGCCACCTTCTCCCGGAGGCGGACGACGAACGAGAAGGTCCACTTGATGTCCGTGCGCCCGTCGAGGTCGTAGCCGACCCAGGAGGCGATGGTGGCGAGCTGCGGATCGGCCTTGAAGGCGCGGTCGCCGTACGCCTTGTGGGCCGTGGCGAAGAAGTCGGCGAGAAGATCGGTATAGGAATCGCGGATGTTGCGGATCGCGCTTTGCACGCGATCGTGCTCGTAGCCGAGCGTCAGCACCTCGTCCGGGCGGTGGGGAAGGCCGATGGTATGTCCCTTGTCCGTCCCCGACATGGCGATCTCGGCCATGCGGTTGGACAACGCTTCCGAAAGGCCGAACGTCGGGTGGGCCGTGAACACGATGCCGTTGCGCGCGCGCGCAAAGCGCGCCTTGAACGCCTCGAAGTCGGCCTCGCTCTTGCCCGTCGCGAACTCGGCGACGAAGTCGGAGAATTCCTTGTGGGTCGCGGCCTCGGATTCGACGCCTATCTGCTCCTTGAGCAGCAGCGCGCGATGGACATAGGCGCTGTCCATGAGGCGCGTCGCAAGCGTGCTGAGATCGGCGAACGTGATGTCGCCGGCCTCGAGCCGTCGCGACAGGTCGAACGCGACGCTGACGATCGGATTCAACGTCGGCTGATCGGGGATCTGCGCCCGAAGAGCCTTGAGCTCGGCGCGCAGCGCCGTCTCATCGAGCGTCTGGCTGCCGGGGGACGGCTTCTTCGTCATCGTATTCTCCTCGACCGCCCCGCGTCACGGGGCTCGTGCAGTGAGTCCCAAGGCAGAAGGAAGGAGCCCGGCGGCCGCGAGACCGCCGGGTTGTCGGGCCGGCCCCGCCATCGGGTGCACGGCCGGCCCGAACCCAAAGCGCTACCGGAAAGTGGAACCGGCGTTCCGGAAGACGCGCGTGGGGCGAAAGCCTGGACCCATGACCGCTTCGGACCTTGCCGGTCCGAAGCGTAAATCACAGGACCACGCTCTAGGCCGCCTTGCGGGCGGCGAGCACCTTCTGAACCGTGGCGCCCATCTCCGAAGGCGTGGGCGCGATCTCGACGCCGCAGTCCCGGAGGATGTCCACCTTCTCAGAGGCCGCCTCGCCGAACGCCGAGACGATGGCGCCCGCATGCCCCATGCGCCGGCCCTTGGGGGCCGAGAGACCGGCGATGTAGGCGACGACCGGCTTCTTGAAGTGGTCGCGGATGTAAAGGCCGGCCTCCGCTTCCTGCGGGCCGCCGATCTCGCCGATCATCATCACCGCATCCGTGTCGGGGTCCTCGGCGAAGTGCTCGAGCACGTCCCTGAACGAGGAGCCGTTGATCGGGTCGCCGCCGATGCCGACCGAGGTCGAGACGCCGATGCCGAGCGCCTTGAGCTGGGCGGCGGCCTCGTAGCCGAGGGTGCCGGAGCGGCCGACGATGCCGACGCGGCCCGGGGCATAGATGTGGCCCGGCATGATGCCGAGCATCGCCTTGCCGGGCGAGATGGTGCCGGCGCAGTTGGGTCCGGTGAGAACCATGCGGTTCGCCTTCTTGTAGCGGCGCATGTAGCGCTTCACGCGGATCATGTCCTGCGTCGGAATGCCGTCGGTGATGCAGACGCAGTATCTGATGCCGGCGTCGGCCGCTTCCATGATCGCGTCGGCCGCGAACGGCGGCGGCACGAACACGATCGAGGCTTCGGCCTTGGTCTCGTCGACCGCGCCTTTCATGGTGTTGAACACCGGGCGGCCGAGGTGGGTGGTGCCGCCCTTGCCGGGCGTCACACCGCCGACCACGTTGGTGCCGTAGTCGATCATTTCCTGGGCGTGGAAAGTGCCGATGCGGCCCGTGAAGCCTTGCACGAGGATCGGCGTGTTCTCGTTGATGAAGATTGCCATCGTTTCCTCCTTACGCAGCTTTCTTGGCTGCGGCCACGGCCTTGTTTGCCGCATCTGCAAGCGTCTCGGCGCTGATCATGGTGAGGCCGCTCTGATCGATGATCTTGCGGCCTTCCTCGACGTTCGTGCCGGCGAGGCGCACGACGATCGGAAGCTTGATGTCGAGGTCCTTGATCGCGTCGACGACGCCCTTCGCCACCCAGTCGCAGCGGTTGATGCCGGCGAACACGTTGACCAGGATCGCCTTGACGTTCTTGTCGCGCAGCACCGCCTTGAACGACTTCGTCACGCGCTCGGGGCTCGCGCCGCCGCCGATGTCGAGGAAGTTCGCCGGCTCTCCGCCTGCGAGCTTGATCATGTCGAGCGTCGCCATAGCGAGGCCCGCGCCGTTCACGATGCAGCCGATGTCGCCGTCGAGGCCCACGTAGGAGAGGCCGCGATCGTTGGCATAGGTCTCGCGCGTGTCCTCCTGGCTCTTGTCGCGCAGCTCCGCGATCTGCGGACGGCGGAAGAGCGCGTTCTCGTCGAAGCTCATCTTGGCGTCGAGCGCGACGATGGCCTTCTGCTTGGTGATCACGAGCGGGTTGATCTCGAGCATGGAGGCGTCGAGATCGCGGAACGCGCGGTAGCAGCCGAGGATGACGCGCTCGAGCTTGCCGATCAGGTCCGGGTCGACGCCGAGGCCGAATGCGACCTCGCGCGCCTGGAACGCCTGCATGCCGACCGCGGGATCGACCTGCACCTTGATGATCGTGTCCGGCTGGCTATGCGAGATCTCCTCGATGTCCATGCCGCCCGCCGCCGACGAGACGACGACGATGCGCTCGGCCGCGCGGTCCATGACGAAGGAGAGATAGATCTCCTTGTCGATGTCGGTCGCTTCCTCGATGTAGAGGCGCGAGACGAGCTTGCCCGCAGGGCCCGTCTGAATGGTGACGAGCTTCTTGCCGAGCAGCCCTTCGGCTGCCGCCTCGACCTCGGTTTCCGAGCTGCACACCTTGATGCCGCCGGCCTTGCCGCGGGCGCCCGAGTGCACCTGTGCCTTCACCACCCATCTCTGTCCGCCGAGCTCGTGGGCGCGATAGACCGCCTGCTCGGGGCTGTAGGCGAGACCGCCGCGGGGGACGGGTACGTTGAACTTCGAGAGAAGCTCCTTCGCCTGGTACTCGTGAATGTCCATGTGGACCTCCTTGGGGAGAGCTGTTTGCTGGCTTCTTTTATTTCGCGCGGGCCGCAGCCGATGCCTTGATCGAGGCGTTCGTGGCGATGAGGTTCTTTGCCATCTTCTCCGAGGCGGCATCGATCATCTTGCCGTCGAGCGAAGCCGCACCCTTGCCCTGGGCCTCGGCCTCCTTGAGGGCCGCAAGGATGCGCTCGGCGCGCTCGACTTCCTTGGCGGTCGGCGAGAACACCTCGTTGGCGAGCTCGATCTGCGAGGGATGGATGGCCCACTTGCCCTCGATGCCGAGCGCGGCAGCGCGCTTGGCGCCGGCGGTGTAGCCGGCCGGATCCGAGAAGTCGCCGAACGGTCCGTCGATCGGACGCAGGCCGAACGCGCGGCAGGCAACCGTCATGCGCGACAGCGCGAAGTGCCACTGGTCGCCCGGGTAGTCGGGATTGAGGCCGCCGATGACGACGGTCCGCGCTTTGTTGAAGGCGGCGTAATCGGCGACGCCGAAGTGCATGGCCTCGAGGCGGCTCGGTGCGGCGGCGATCGACTCGACGTTCGCCATGCCGAGCGGCGTCTCGATCAGGGCTTCCGTGCCGATCTTGTTGGTGAAGCCCTTGGCCTCCTCGATCTGGCTCACGATGCACTCGACGGTGTAGACGTCGGCCGCGGTGCCGACCTTCGGGATCAGGATGGTGTCGAGCTTGGAGCCGGCCTGCTCCACGATGTCCACCACGTCACGGTACATGTAGTGCGTATCGAGACCGTTGATGCGCACCGACACGGTCTTGCCGGCGCCCCGCCAGTCGAGATCGTTGAGCGCCTGGATGATGTTCTTGCGTGCCTGCTCCTTGTCGGGCGGCGCGACCGCGTCCTCGCAGTCGAGGAACACGTAGTCGGCAGCGCTCGTGAGCGCCTTCTCGATCATCGTCGTGTTGGAGCCCGGCACGGCGAGCTCGGAGCGCTGCAGACGCTGTTTCTTGAGAGGATAGAGAGTGAAGCTCATCGGAACGTTTCCTTATGCATGAGAGCGTTTTTGAGACACTTCGAGACTGCCGGCATGGTCCGCGGCCGCGGACCATGCCGGCAAACCCCCAGAAAAGTTTAAAAAAAGCGGGGCGCCAGCGGGGCGCCGCCAAGGAAAAAAACCGCCAAGGAAAAGGCGGGGGTGGTTGCCGTCTTGCTGAAGTACTCGGCCGCCGCGCCCGTGCCCGAGCCGAACTTGACCGGCACGCCGCAGTCCTTGAGCGTCATTTCGACGTTGAAGAGGGCCGTGCCGATCATGCCCTCGTCGAGCGCACCGAGGTGGCCGATGCGGAAGACGCGGCCGTTAAGCTTGTTGAGGCCGGTTCCGAGCGAGGTGTTGTAGCGGAAGAAGGCGGTCTTCAGCACGTCGTTGGCGTCGATGCCTTCCGGCACCAGGATCGCCGACACCGTGTCGGAGTGCCACTTGGGCTCCTTGGCGCAGAGCTTGAGGCCCCAGGCGTCGACGGCGGCGCGCACGCCGGTGGCGAGCCGCTTATGGCGCGCGATGATGTTGTCGAGGCCTTCCGCGAAGATCAGGTCGAGCGAAGCCCTCAGGCCACGGATGAGCTGCGTGGCCGGCGTGTAGGGAAAGAAGCCGAGATCGTTCGTCTTGATCATGTCTTCCCAGGAGAAGAAGCAGCGGTTCATGCGGCCGTTGAGGCTCTTGTTGGCGTCGAGCGCCTTCTGGCTGACGGCGAGGATGCCGAGGCCGGTCGGCAGCATGAAGCCCTTCTGCGAGCCGGAGACGCAGCAGTCCACGCCCCACTCGCCCATGCGCATGTCGAGCGAGCCGACCGACGACACGCCGTCGACGAACAGGAGCGCGGGGTGCTTGGCGGCATCGAGCGCCTTGCGCACGCCGGCGATATCGGAGGAGACGCCAGTCGCGGTCTCGTTATGCGTGGCGAAGACGGCCTTGATCTCGTGGTTCTTGTCCTTGGCGAGGATATCGGCGTACTTCTCGAGCGGAACGCCCGTGCCCCACTCCTCGTCGCAGAGCTCGACCTTGAGGCCGAGGCGCTCGGCCATGTCGACCCAGAGCAGCGAGAACTGGCCGAAGCGGCTCATCAGAACCTTGTCGCCGACGGCGAGCGTGTTGGTGATCGCCGACTCCCAGGCGCCCGTGCCCGACGACGGGAAGATGAAGACGCGGCCGTCCTTCATCTTGAACACCTTCTTGAGGTCCTCGAACACCGGCAGCGTGAGCTTGGGATATTCGGGGCTGCGCATGTCTTCCATGGGCAGGTTCATCGCCATACGGACGGCGTCGGGAATGTTGGTCGGACCGGGGATGAAAAGGTGCGGCTTCACCATATTGGTCATGTACGTCTCCTCCAGAATAACGTTTCGAGTTTCTTTGCCCCGACCTTAGCGCCTCGATTCCGAAACGTCAGCCGAAACTGACACCTGCTCCGCGCTGGGAGCCAGGGGTCTTGCGGACGTCGTATCGTGTCGCAGATCGCTGTGAATGAAGTCCCCGGGCACGCCTGAGCGCCGTGTCGGAATGAATGCCTTTCGCGACAAGTTTTAACAGCTCGCCAAGCATGCACAACACCCGGAGAGGCATCGGCAGAAGATCTCTTGGGTAGGCTTATGAGCCGCGAGGGCGGTACTGGGAAATGCCCGGTTGGGTAGTTTTCGCCTACCCACCCCTGCGGCAAATTCGGGAGCGTGGCCTGCGGCCGGGCGCGTGCGTCTCGAGCGCGCGGGCATCGCCCCTCAGCGCGGATCGCGCTGCTGAGACTGCTGTGTCATGAACAAGGCCACCGCCATGGCACGGTTGTGCACGTCGAGTTTATCGTAGAGGTTCTTGAGGTGATACTTAACCGTGTTGCGCGAAATGCCGATGCGCGCCGCGATCTGCAGGTTGGACCAGCCGTCCGCGAGCGCCGCCAGCAGCTCGCGCTCGCGCATGGTGAGGACATCGAGCGGATCGTTGCGCGCCGCCTCCATATCCACGTAGGGAAAGGAGACGCGCCCGTGCGAGACGGATGAGATCGTCTCCATGAGCACCTCCGGCTCGTCGCACTTCGACATGAAGCCCCACGCCCCCGCCTTGATGGTGCGCCTGAGGACGTCGAGTCCCGGCTCTCCCGTGTAGACGATCGCCCGTGCGGGCGAGCGTCGCCGCTTGAGCTCGGCGAGGATGTCGCCGCCGGTCATGTCCGGCAGCGCCCAGCCGAGGATCGCGATCTCGACCTCGGCCGGATGCGCCTGCATGCGCTCGAGCAGCGCCGTCCCGTTCGGGACGGTGGCCGTCACGGTGAAGCGTCCGTCGCGCGTGATGATGTCGACGAGCCCCGTGCGCACCACGGGGTTCTTGTCGGCGATCGCGATGTTGCGGCGGATTTCTTTCGGCATCGGATGGAGAGCGTTCCAAAGCGGGGAGGAGGCGAGGACCGCCCCGGTTCCCCGGTCTCATGGGCACTTTATCTGCACCGGGGGCAATCGGGCCAGCCCTATCGGGGTGCATAGCAAACGAAGCGAGCAGCCCGCCCCGTGGTCGGTGGCCGCCCCTAGGCACCGGCCGTCTGCGCCGTGTCCCGGAAGTGCGAGGTGGCCCGGACGAGCTCGTGGACGATGCCGGGCTCCGTCATGGCATGCCCCGCGTCGGGAACGATACGCAACTCGGCCGATGGCCACGCCTTCTTGAGATCCCATGCGGCGCGAATGGGGGTGACGACGTCGTAGCGGCCATGGACGATGATGCCGGGGATCCCGGCCAGGCGGTGTGCCTCTTTGAGCAGGGCGCCGTCCTCGGCGAAGAAGCCGCCGTTGACGAAGTAGTGGCACTCGATGCGGGCGAAGGCGAGCGCGTAGTCCGGATTGGCGAACGAGCGCACGCGCATCGGATCCTCGATCAACGACAGCGTCGTGCCCTCCCAGACGCTCCAGGCTTCGGCGGCGGGCATGTGGACCTTCGGGTCCGGATCGGTGAGGCGCCTGTAATAGGCGCCGATCATGTCGCCGCGCTCGTCTTCCGGGATGAGGCGCGTGAAGGCGTCCCACGCCTCCGGGAAGAGGGCGCTGCAACCGTCCTGGTAGAACCAGGCGAGCTCGCTCTGGCGCAGGAGGAAGATGCCGCGCAGCACGAGCGACGTGACGCGCTCCGGATGCGTGACCGCGTAAGCGAGCGACAGCGTCGAGCCCCATGAGCCGCCGAAGAGCTGCCAGCGCGGAAGGCCGAGGTGACGCCTCAACCGCTCCATATCGGCGACGAGGTGCCAGGTCGTGTTGGTCTCGATCGACGCATTCGGCGTGGAGCGGCCGCACCCGCGTTGGTCGAGCAGGATGACGCGATAGTGCTGCGGATCGTGGAAGCGCCTCATGGCCGGATTGCAGCCGCCGCCGGGCCCGCCGTGCACGATCAGCGCGGGCGCTCCGTTCGGATTTCCGCACTCGGCGAAATAGAGCGTATGCCCGTCTCCGGTCTCGAGAAAGCCCTCGTTGAAAAGCTCGCGCGGCGGATAGGGCGTGAAGCGGTCTTGGGACGGCATGATCGTTTGGTCCAGGTCTGCTCGCGCTCGAGGCTCCGGGGTTGAGACCGCCGCCAGCCGCGAGTCTCGCGGAGGTGGTCGTCGCGCCTCAGAGTTTCTTGCGCCGGTGGTGGCGCATTTCGCGATCGTAGAGGATTTCGCCGCCCGGCACGCGGATGTCGCGCACGAGCTCGAGCAGGTTGCGCGAGGGCGCGGGCGTGGCATAGGCGACCGCGACGGCGGCGATCGCGCCTGCCGGAAGCCCGATGGCGGCCGCCAGCGCCCCGTCGGTGCCCGTAAGCCCCGCTTCACCCGCGACGATGGCGAGCACGGTGACGCCGAACCCGGTCGCGAGGCCGGCCGCGGCGCCGAACGCGTTGAGGCGCTTCCACCAGATGGAGAGCACGAGCACCGGAAACGCGGACGCCCCGGTGAGCGCGATCGCCCAGAGCATTAGCTTCAGCGGATCGGTCGGCGCCGCGAGCGCGATCAGCCCCGCGAGCGCCGCGGCCGCTCCGAGCGCCAAGCGCGCCACGATGAGCCGCGGGCCGGATTTCACCGGCTGGGACGCAAGCCCGTAGACGATGTCCTCGGAGAGGATGTTGCCGAGCGCGACGGCGACAGCGCCGGTGGTCGCGAGCGCCGCCGCGACGACGCCCCCCGCGGCCAGATAGACGAGGGCTGCCGGCATCTCTGCGACGATCGGCAGGCTGAGCAGGACGTCGTCGCGCGAGACGCTGAAGCTCGCGAGCGTGGGACGCCCGGCTTCCGCCGACACGGTGAGGATGCCGCGCTCCTGCAGCGTTTCGAACCATGGTGGGAAGCGCACGGGGCCTGCCGCCGTCACGATGTCGGTCAGGTAGTCGCGCATGAAGATCGCGATCGCGCCGATCGTGAGCATCGCGATGCCGAACAGCAGCGTGGCCCAGCCGAGCGACTTGCGCGCTTCATACACGCCGGGCGTCCCGGCGACGCGCGGCAGCAGCCATGGCGCGCACGCGAGCCCCGAGGCGAGCGACAGCATGACGATCACGAAGGCGAGCGGCCCCACGCTGCCGAACGCGTCGGAATAGCGCTTGGCGATGAGCGACAGCCCCTCGCCGGGCATGTCGAACGCCAGGGCCGGCGGCAGGATGATCGGCAGGCCCTGTGCCGCTTCCGCCCGCGCGACCGTGCGCAGCACGGGCCCGGCGGACAGTTGCGGTAGCGGCAGGTTGGTGACGATCACGGCGACGATGACCACCGGAACCAGAAGCGCGATGAGCGCGGCGAGGCTCTGCGCCGCCGATGACCAGGCGAGCGAGCGCATGCCCCCGGCCGCAAGCGTGACCGCGACCGTCGCGACCAGCCCCATCACCGCGACGGACTGCGGCATCGGATGGAACCATGTCGCCGCATGGGCGCCGATCCGCAGCTCCGCCGCCATGAGCAGCAGCATCGGAACGGCCAGGATCCCGCCCGCCAACAGCCTCAGCACGTGGCTGTCGAAACGCTTGCCGAGATAGCTCGGCACGGTGAACGCACCGAACTTGCGGAAGAAGGCCGCGAGCGCCACCGCCATCACCACAAATCCCGCAAGGCCGCCGATGACCATGCACAGCGCGTCGAACCCGATCAGGAAGAAGACGCCGGTGAGCGCGACGAGCCCCGTGGCGCCGAGCGCGGTCTGCGCCAGCGCGAGCCCGGTGTAGAAGGCGGGCACGCGCCGTCCCGCCGCGAAGTAGTCGATCGGCTCCTGCGTATAGGCCACGATGCCGATGGCGGCATAGAGCGCGATCGGCCCGAGGAACATCATGAGGCGCAACGCCTCGTCGCTGACGCCCAGTCCTTCGAGGATGAGCGTCATCAGCGCCAGCGCGGCGAACGCGCTCATGAAGATGCCGAAATACGTCCCGAGGCGCGGATTGACGTAGCCGGTACGGCGAGCGAACGGCATGCCTCAGCGCTCCGCCCGGACACCGCGCGTCCGGGAGCGGCGATCCTCAGACATCCTCATGCGCCCCGTGCCAGTGGTCGATCGCGTCCTGGCGATTGACGAAGCTCGCCACCGTGACGACCGCGATCAGCACGATGCCGTGCAGGCAGAGGAAGTAGCCGAGCGGAAATCCCATGAACCTGCTGTCGTTGAGGCGGCCGGCATAGAGAGGGAGCACGATGATGACGGCCAGGAACGGCACCAGGCTCGCCAGCATCTGCCACTTCGTGTGCCGCCAATAGGGCTTTCGCTCGCGCCGTTCGATCATGACGGGTTCCCCGGTTTGCCGTTGCGGTCACGATGACGTGCGCGGGACTTGTGGTTCCATTGAGGCGATACCCCGCCCTTTGAGAATTGCCGCCTCGCCCCCGCTCCCGTAGCATCCGCGCACGGCTCAAAAGCGAGTCGGGATAGAGGATGACGGAAGGGATTCCGAAATGTCGATACTGTCCGAATTTAAGGAATTTGCAATGCGGGGCAATGTCATTGACCTCGCCGTCGGCGTGATCATCGGCGCCGCCTTCGCGCCGATCGTCTCGACCCTGGTCGAGAACATCATCATGCCGCCGATCGGCTACATTCTGGCCGGCATAGATTTCAGCGCGCTCGCCATCACGTTGCCTACGCCCACCGACGACGGGGTCGAGATCAGGTACGGCCTGTTCCTCAACGCCGTCTTCAAGTTCCTGATAACGGCGGCCGCGATTTTCCTCCTCATCCGCGCCATCAACAGGTTCAAGAAGCCGGCGGCCGCCGAGGCTCCTCCCGGGCCGTCGCCGTCGGAAGTCTACCTGCGCGAGATCCGCGACGCGCTCGTCAAGAAATAGCGCCGGCCGGGCCGGTGCGACGGGGCGCGCCGGCCGGGCCGTATGCCGCAGTGGCGCGCGAGCCGCGCGGCGTGCTCGTTTCCGAGAGGAGGTTGCGGAAGGCCGCGTAGCTCTGGTCGATGCTGACAGCGATCTCGTCCCGTCCCGCCACATGCGCGATCGTCGCTTCCGCGACCCTGTCGAGCGCCTCGGCGATATCGGCGGGCCACGGCGCGAATCGCACTCCGCGCGCTTCGAGCACGCGGCGCGCGAGGCCCGCGTGTGCGCGCTGCTCGGCCAGCGAAAGCTGAAGCTCCGCGGATGCCGCCGCGGCGAAAATGGCCTTGTCCGTATCGGACAAGCGCTCCCACAGCGCCAGCCGCACGTTGAGCGCAAGTGCGGTGCCGTGGCCGTTGAGGCCCTCTCCGGTCGCATACGCGGCGGAGTCGGCGAGGCCAAGGGCAAGGCTCGTCATCAGCCCGCCTGCCTCCGCCGCGGAGAGGGTCCCCTCGGCAAGCGCGGCGGCGGCATCGCGGGTCGGCAGACCATCGCCTGCCTCCGCCCCGAGCGCCCGCGCAACGTCCCCCCCGAGGCCCGGTGCCGCGATGCGCCGGCCGGCGAGATCGGAGAGGCCGCCGATCGGCTGACGTGACCAGAGCGGGGGCGCCTCTCCCAAATGTCCGGCCAGCAGGGGTTTCCAGCCGTGGCGGCGCGAAAGGTCGTCCCACAGCATCTGACCGCCGCCGATGGCGACCCAGTGCGCGAGGTCCTGGGCGCCGAGCCCGCCCGAGCCCGGCAGGCCGGCAAAATAGGCGAAGGCTGGATGGAGCGGCGCGAAGTCATGGGCCGGGCAGAGCGCGAGTTCGGCGTCATGGTCCGGGACGGACCCGACGGAGGCTGCGATCTCGATCCGGTAGCGCCCCCCGGTGAGCGCCTCGAGACGCCGCGCAAGCCGATGCGCGCCGTCGGCGGGGCCCTGGGGCCTATCGGTCCAGGGCATGGCGAGGCGCAGCAGGGGGACGGTCCCGGGAAGGGGGGCGCCGGCGGCGGGGGCCGGGGCGTCCCCGGCCTGGACAGGCGTCGCGGATGCGGCTGCAACCGCCGCGCCGCTGCTGGTGATCAGGAATTCGCGACGATCCATGGGCTTCTCCCCGCCCGGGTTGCATGCGGCCCATCAAAGCCCAACCGAGGCATGAAAACAACGGCCCGGAGCAGGTCCAGCCGGCTGGCCATTCCTCTATCCGGCAATGGATGCAGATTAACCACGTCTTATCGATTGGGACTCTAACGTGGTCGCGCGGTTTTGGACGTTTGCGTTTGGTTGATATGCTCAAAGGTGGCTCAGGCGAGGGCAGGGCGAAGACCCTGATGCAGGAATACGCGTCGCTCGTCGGCGACGCCGTTCTGCGGCAGCGGACCCGCCTGGCCGAGCGTCAGGCGCGTCTCGATGCCGAGCACGCCAACCGCCTCAAGTCCGAGTTCATCGCCAACGTGAGCCATGAGCTGCGCACGCCGCTCAACACCGTTCTCGGCTTCTCGAAGCTGATGCGCGAGCATGGCGAGCGCCGCCTGTCGGACGCTGAGATCGTCCAGTACGCGAGCCTCATCAACGAGTCCGCCGAGCATCTGCTCACCATCGTCAACGACATCCTGGACATCACCAAGATCCAGAGCGGCACCTATGCCCTCGACGCCTTCGAGGTGGACATCGCGGTCGTGCTCGGCGACTGCATCGCTGCCGCCGAGCCCCGGGCGGCCGAGGCCGGCGTTCGGCTCACCCGCCGGATCGCGTCCGCACTGCCCCATGTGCGCGGAGACGACACCAGGCTCGGCCAGGTTTTCACCAACCTCATCTCGAATGCCATCAAGTTCACCCCGCGCGGCGGCACCGTGTCGGTGGACGTCCTCGAGCAGGGTGGCGGCGGCGTCATGATCTCGGTCCGCGATACCGGAATCGGTATGGCGCCCGACGAGGTGCCGGTCGCGCTCGAGCCGTTCGGTCAGGTTGACCGCGCGCGCACGCGCTGGCGCGAGGGCGCGGGCCTGGGCCTCACCCTCGCCAAGTCGCTCGTGGAGCTGCACGGCGGCCAGTTGCTGATCGCCAGCGTGAAGGGCTCGGGAACGGATGTCACGGTCAAGCTGCCGGCCGTGCATCACGTCGTGCCGAGCGAGCCGGGCGACGCGGTGCTCCGCGCCGCTGCCGTCATTTAGGTCCGGGTTGTCGCCATGCATTCGAGTGCGAGTCCAAAGGAACCCCAGTACCACGTGCTGCCGCGCTCGATCGGGCGCATCGCATCCGTGACGGGCTCGAAGGCCATCCTGCTGCTCGATGCCGTAAGCGAGAACGATCCGAGGAGCCGCGCGGACCGCCCGGAGATGGGCACGCTCTTAGCGATCGATACCGGGGCCGCCACCGTTCTGGCGACCGTCTCGGCGCTGAGCGTTCCGCTGCCGGCTCACGGCAGCGAGCAGGAGATCCGCATTGCCGAGCTGGGGCTCGTCGGCGAGCTCAGCAGAGGCGCCGACGGCAGGCCCTCGAACTTCCACCGCGGCACGACGACCTATCCCACGCTCGGCGACCGCGCGCGCTTCGCGACCCGCCACGAGCTGCAGCTCACCTACGCCGGCAACGAGACGGAAACCGTCCGCATCGGCTCGATCCGCCAGGAGCCCTCGATCCCGGCGACCGTCCGGGTCGATGAGCTGCTCGGCAAGCATTTCGCCGTCCTCGGCACGACGGGCACCGGCAAGTCGTGCTCGACTGCGCTCATCCTGCGCGCCATCCTGGAGCGCAATCCCAACGCGCACATCGTGCTCCTCGATCCGCACAACGAGTACGCGACCGCCTTCGGCGCGCGCGCCGAGGTGATCTCGCCGCGCACGCAGCAGCTTACGCACAGGCATCAGAATTTCGAGGAGGCCGTCGAGGTCCAGGTCGGCAACGTTGAGCACAAGGCCGAGATCGAGATCTTGCAGGACCTGATCCCGCTCGCGAAAGCGCGCTACGGCGCCGGGCGGCTCTCGGCCGACCAGCCCAAGGTCCGCCGCTACGATTCGAGCAGGTTCACCGTCGACACGCCGGTTCCCTACCGCATCTCGGACCTGACCAACCTGATCGACGAGCGCATGGGCAAGCTCGAGAGCCGCAAGGATCTCACGCCCTATCGCCAGCTCAAGACGCGCATCGAGACCCTGGTGCAGGACGGCCGCTACGGCTTCATGTTCGGCTCCGTGACCGTCTACGACAGCATGAGCCAGGTGCTGTCGCGGATCTTCCGCGTGCCCGTCGACGGCAAGCCCATCACCATCCTCGAGCTGACGGGCCTCCCGCCCGAGGTCGTCAACGTCGTCGTCTCCGTGCTCTGCCGCATGGCGTTCGACTTCGCACTCTGGGGCGAGGGCAAGATCCCGGTGACGCTGGTCTGCGAGGAAGCGCATCGCTACGTGCCGCTCAATCCCGAGATGGGGTTCGAGCCCTGCAAGCGCGCCATCGCCAAGATCGCGAAGGAGGGCCGCAAGTACGGGGCCTCGCTCTGCATCGTGACGCAGCGTCCGGCGGAGATCGATCCGACCATCCTCTCCCAGTGCAACACCGTCTTCGCCCTGCGCATGTCGAACGAGCGCGATCAGGCGATCGTCGCGTCCGCCGTGTCCGATACGGGCACCGGTCTCATCGAGTTTCTGCCCGCGCTCGGTGCGCGCGAGGCCATCGCCTTCGGCGACGGCGTTCCGATCCCGGTTCGCATCAAGTTCGACGAGCTGCCGTCCGATGCCCTTCCGCGCTCGACGACGGCCCAGTTCTCGGCGAAATGGCAGGAGTCGCTTGGTGACGAGGGCTTCCTCGAGGCCGTGATCGAACGCTGGCGCGCCGCCGGCGTTTCGGGGCAGATCGATTCGTCGACCCAGGCGCAGCAGCTCGCCGACGCGGTGCGCATGTCGGCCGCGCTGTCGGCGCAACCCGAGCGCGCGCCGGTCGCCGGGCATGCCCTACCGGAAACGGCCGTCCTCGAGCCTGTCGCGGAAGCCCAGCCCGTGGACCGGGAGGCGATCGAGCGCGAGGTCGGCGAGTTTTTCCTGAGCCGCCGGGCGTCCGAGCCGGCTTTGTCAGATCCGCCCTGCGAGGAGCAGCGGGTGTTCCCAGCTCCGCCACGGCGTGAGCCGTCGCTGCGCGAGACCGCGACGCCGTCCGGGTCGCCGGATGGCCCGCCGCCTCTGGCACCTCTCGCCCGAAGCGAGCCGCCGCCCGTGCGGTACGCGCCCGAGCCCGGCCAGCCCGAGCGCCAGTCCAGCGCGCGCATGGCGCTTCGCGAGCGCCTCTTGAGGCCGCACATACCGCGCTGAGGGCGGTTCAGCCCTCGTCCGCGAACCGGACCGCTCGCCTCAGCGCTTCTGCTCGCCGGGCCGGATCTCGATGACCTGCGGGCTGTCGCTTTCGGGCGCGCGCGCCGTCTCGTCGCCGGGCCCGTGGGCACCGGCGGCACCGGGCATCGCGCCCGCCTCAGACGCACCCGCTGCGGGGGCCGCGTGGAGCTGCTCGAGCTCGCGGAAGCGTTTCCACGTCCACGGCAGCGCCGCGAGATAGGCCATCGAGACGATACTCAGCGTTGCGTACGGGTAGGTGAGCAGGCACGCCACCGCCAGCATGGACAGGATGAACAGCGGCAGCACCCATTCCCGCCCGATGCGCTCGCCGAGCAGCTTTCCCGAGTACGTCGGAACGATCGAGACCATGAGCAGGCCGATCAGCGTGACGTAGGCCAGTACGAGGTTGAGCAGGATCGGCGAAGCCCTGAGGTCGAGGCCGAGATGCTCGAGATAGATCGGCAGCAGCACCAGGATGGCCGCCGCCGGAGTCGGCACGCCCTGGAAGAAGTCGGATTGCCACTTCGGCCGCTCGTCGTCGATCAGCGTGTTGAAGCGCGCGAGACGCAGCGCCGAGGCGATCGCGAACAGCATCACCGCGATCCATCCCAGGCTCCGCTGCTCGCCGAGCCCCCAGGTGAAGATCATGATGGCCGGCGCGACGCCGAAGTTGACGAAGTCCGCCAGGCTGTCGAGCTCGGAGCCGAAGCGCGACGATGCCTTGAGCAGCCGTGCGATGCGCCCGTCGAGCCCGTCGAGCAGCGCCGCGAACACGATCGCCGCCAGCGCGAAGTCGTAGCGCCCCTCGATCGACATGCGGATCGAGGTGAGGCCCGCGCAGAGGCCGAGCAGTGTGAAGAAGTTCGGCACCATCATGCGCACGGGAATGCGCGCGCGGCTGAACATGCGCCGCCTCCGCCGCAGGCGCGTATGCTTTTCGAGTTGCGGTACGATGGGGTCCATCTCACCCTCCTCGGGAGCAGAGGTCTCTTGCGATCAGTGCCGGCGCGCCTCGCGCTCGGGTTCCGTGGATTTCAGGTCCGCGAGCACGGTCTCTCCGCCGACCGCCCGCTGCCCGACGGCGACGGCCGGAGAGGCGCCAACCGGCAGATACGTGTCGACGCGCGAGCCGAACCGGATGAGCCCGAACCGCTCGCCGACGCCGAGGCTGTCGCCCTCCGAGGCGAACGTCACGATCCGCCGCGCCACGAGGCCCGCGATCTGCACCACGCCGATCTTGACGCCCGCCGCCGTCTCGATCGCGATCGCGCGCCGTTCGTTCTCCTCCGACGCCTTGTCGAGCTCCGCGTTGAGGAAGGCGCCGGGGACATAGAGCGAGCGGACGATGCGGCCCGCGACCGGCGCCCGCTGGATATGGACGTCGAAGACGGAGAGGAAGATCGAGATCCGCACCCGCTGCTCGTCTCCGAGCCCGAGCTCGGCCGGCGGGCGCACCGTCTCGATCAGCGAGACCTTGCCGTCAGCCGGCGCGATGACGAGCCCGTCGCGCAGGGGCGTCACGCGATCGGGATCGCGGAAGAAGTAGATGATCCACGCAGTGACGAGCGCCGCGATCCAGCCGAGCGGCGACCAGATCAGGAACAGGAGCAGCGCGACGACGAGGCCGATCGCGACGAACTTGTGCCCGTCGCGATGCACGGGCGCCAGACTGTCCGTGATGGTGTCCAGCAAAGAATGACGATCCGACAACTCCGTCCTCCGCTCCGCGTCCCCCCGGTCGGGGCGCGGCCATTCGATGTGCAAGCTTGCCACTGAGGCGCCGAAGGCGCCTCAGAACGGGATCGCCACGAACCGCGTGTCGCCCTTGGCGTCCTCCACCAGCAGCAGCACGCTCTTGCCGCCTGCCTTCTTGACCTTCTCCACGGCGGCCTCGACGTCCTTGATCTCCCGCACCGGCTCCTGCTGAGCTTCGGTGATGACGTCGCCCGGCCTGACGTTCTTCGAGGCGGCCTGGCTCGCGGGATCGATGTCGGTGACGAGCACGCCGTTGATCTTGGCGTCGAAGCCGAAGCGGCTGCGCATCTCGTCGGTGAGCGGCGCGAGGACGAGCCCGAGCACGGTCGTCGAGGGGTGCGGCGATTGCTCCTTGCCGCCTTCGGGGGCAGGCTCCGGCTTGCCTTCCTCGTCGTCGAGCATGCCGACGGCGATGGTCAGCGTCTTCTTCTGTCCCTGCCGCAGCACCTCGACCGCGACCGACTTGCCGATCTGCGCCTGCGCGACGAGCTTCGGCAGGCCGCGCATGGTCGTCACGTCCTTGCCGTCGAACTTGAGGATCACGTCGCCGGGCTCGATACCGCCCTTGGCCGCCGGCGACTCCGGCGTCACCCCGGCGACCAGCGCGCCGGTGTTCTCCGGCACGCCGAGGCTTTCGCCGATGTCCTCGCTGATCGACTGGATCTTGACACCGAGCCAGCCGCGCTTGACCTGGCCGAATTCCTTGAGCTGCGAGATGACGGCCGTGACCGTGTCGGCGGGCACGGCGAAGCCGATGCCGATCGAGCCGCCGGTGGGGGAGATGATGGCTGTGTTCACGCCGACGACCTGGCCGTCCATGTTGAAGAGCGGCCCGCCGGAGTTGCCCTTGTTGATGGCGGCGTCCGTCTGCAGGAAGTCGTCGTAGGGGCCGGCGTTGATGTCGCGCTGCATGGCCGAGATGATGCCGACGGTCACCGAGCCGCCGAGGCCGAACGGATTGCCGATCGCCATCACCCAGTCGCCGACCCGGAGCGTGCCGGACGAGCCGAAGCCCACGGCGGCGAGCGGCTTCTTCGGCGTCACCTTGAGCAGCGCGAGATCGGTCTTGGTGTCGCGGCCGACCACCTTGTCGACCTTGAGCTTCGAGCCGTCATGGAAGTTGACGATGATCTCGTCGGCGCCGTCGATGACGTGATTGTTGGTGACGATCAGGCCCTCGGTGCCGTCGATCACGAAGCCCGAGCCGAGCGACGAGACCTTGCGGTCCGACGGCGGCGCCCGGCCGCCCCTCTTGTTGAAGAAGTCCTCGAAGAAGTCCTCGAATGGCGAGCCCTTGGGCACCTGCGGCAGCGGCACGCCCTCGGGACCCTTGGCGATCTGGCTGGTCGAGATGTTGACCACGGCGTCGATGAGCTTCTCGGCGACGGGCGCCACCGATTTGGGCCCGTTCTCCTGCGCCGGCGCCGGCCCCGCGCCGAGCCCGAGCGTCGCGAGGGCTGCGAGGATCAGGGCTTTTCGTGCCGTCCCGCGCCGGGCGATGCGGTATCCGGCCGTCATATGCTGCCCGAGGGTCGTGGTCATCAGACGCTCCTTCGCTGGTCCGCATCGTGCCGGACCCTGGCGATCCGGCATGGGGCCGGGGTGGTTTTGGTGGCCGCCGTCCAAAGTGTGAGATCGCCGTTGGGCTGTCAACGCGGCGCGTCGGCGGCGGTTCAGGGCAGGCGGCCGCGGATGTCCGTCAGCCTCGAACCATCCAGACAACGAGCGCGCCGATGGCGACAGCCACCCATCCGGCCTTTCTGAGGCTGGCCTCCGGGGTGGCCGAGGCCACCGCCAGAAGCTGTCGCCCGAGCTCGGGCGACAGGGCCCAGAGGAGCCCTTCGATGACCAGCACCAGCCCGAAGGCGACGATGAGATCGCTCATTGCGGATTCGGCAACGCGGCTCCCTGCGGATTGGAGAAGTACTTGAAGAAGTCGCCGTCGGGCGAGATGACGAGGCGCGTATCACCCGGCTTCAGGCCCTCCTCGTAGGCCTGCATGGAGCGATAGAAGGCGAAGAAGTCGGGGTCGCGCTCGAAGGCTTCGGCGAAGATCCGGTTGCGCTCCGCCTCGCCCTGGCCGCGCAGCTCCTCGCCCTTGCGCGTCGCCTCCGCCTTGATGACGGTGACCTCTCGGTCGGCGGTCGCCTTGATGCGGTTGGCTTCGCCCGTGCCCTGGGCGCGGAACTCGGCCGCCTCGCGCTGGCGTTCGGCGCGCATGCGGTCGAACACGCTCTTCTGGTTCTGCTCGGGAAGGTCCGCGCGCTTGATGCGCACGTCGACGACCTCGAGTCCGAAGTCGCGGCCCTCCTGGTTCACGTTGGCGGCGATCTGCTTCATGAGCTCCTCGCGCCTGTCGCGCACGACGTCCTGGAACGTCGCCGCGCCGAGCGCGCGCCTGAGCGCCGATTCGACGATCGGGCCGAGGCGCGAGCGCACCGCGCCCTCGTAGCGCAGCGTCTGGTAGAACTTGAGCGGATCGACGATCTTGTAACGCGCGAACGCGTCGACGATCAGGCGCTTCTGGTCGGAGGCCGTGACCTCCTGCGTCTGCGTGTCGATGTCGAGGATGCGCTTGTCGAAGATATCGACCGTCTCGACGAGCGGCAGCTTCCAGTTGAGCCCCGGCTGCGACACCACGCGCTTCGGCTTGCCGAACTCGAGCACGAGCGCCTGCTCGTTCTGGTGCACGATGAACGCCGAGGCGTAGACCGCGGCCGCGGCGGCGCCGAGGAGGACGATGAGGAACAGAAGAAACGCGCGCATGATCAGTTCCCTCCCTCGGTCGGCTGCTGGCGGCGCTGCTGGAGCTGGTCCAGCGGCAGGTACGGCACGACGCCCTGACCGCTCTTGCCGTCGATGATCACCTTGTCTGTGCCGCCGAGGACACGTTCCATCGTTTCGAGGAAGATGCGCTTGCGCGTCACGTCGGGGGCCTTCTTGTACTCGTCATAGACCTGGAGGAAGCGCGCCGTCTGGCCTTGCGCCTCCGCCACCGTCTGCTGCTTGAAGCCTTCCGCCCCCTGGAGGATGCGCTCCGCCTCGCCGCGCGCTTCCGGCACGACCTTGTTGGCATAGGCGAAGGCTTCGTTCTGCAGACGCTCCTTGTCCGCGCGTGCGGCCTGCACGTCGCGGAACGCGTCGATGACGTCGGTCGGCGGGTCCACCTTCTGCAGCGTCACCTGGTCGATCTGGATGCCGGCCTTGTAGCTGTCCAGCGTCTGCTGGATCAGGTTGAGCACGGCCAGCTCCGTCTTCGCGCGCGCTTCGGTGAGGATCGGCTGGATGTTCGACTGCCCGACCACCTCGCGCATGGCGCTCTCGGCCACCTCTTTCACGGTGTTGTCCGCGTTCTGGATATTGAAGAGGTACTGCGCGGCGTCCTTGATGCGCCAGTAGACGACGAAGTCGATGTCGACCGTGTTCTCGTCGCCGGTCAGCATCAGGCTCTCTTCCTTGACGTCCTGCACGCCGCCGCCGAAGCCGCGATCGAAGGCGGCCGATCGCATGCCGATCTCGATGATGTTCTGCCGCGTCACCTTGGGCTTGACGACCTCCTCGATGGGATAGGGCAGGCGGAAGTGCAGTCCCGGCGGCTCCTGGCGCACGAACTCGCCGAACCGCATGACGACGCCGAGCTCGTCGGGATCGACGCGGAAGAAGAAGGCGTACCAGGCGACGACCGCGGCCGCCGCGACGGCCGCGAGGAACGCGAGCGGACCCGGGATGCCGCCGCCGCGCATGACCTGCTTCATGCGGTCCTGGCTGCGTCTCAGCATCTCCTCGAGATCGGGGGGCTGGTTGCCGGGGCCTTGCCCCCACGGGCCGCCCCCGCCTCCGCCGCCCCCGCTTCCGCCTTTCCAGCCGCCGCCGTTTCCACCGCCGCCGCTCTGATTGCTCCAAGGCATATGTCGTTGGCCCTTTGCTGTGTGGATGATGGTCGGGAACCGCGGAGGAGAGCACCGGGCGATAGGCCTCGGCTCGCGTAAGTCCCGGATGGCAATTGCGCTTTGCTTATAGGGGAGGACCCCCGGCGACGCAAACCCTCGGCACGGAGATTGGTGTGCGGAGGGGATGAGTCAAGACGAGCGGCAAGCCAATTCGCGCTGTCCCCCTCAGCCCTTACGGTCGAGCACCCGTAAGGTGGCCGTTACGTCATCCTTTTCGGAGCTGGGAAGCGCGTTCCGCTCCACCTCCGTCCAGCCGGAAAGGTCGGCATCGGGAAAGCGGACGTCGCCCTCGGGGCTGGCGTCGACCGCCGTCCAGTAGATGCGGTCCGCGAGCGGCAGGGCGGCGCGGAACACCTCTGCCCCGCCGATCACCATCACTTCGTCCGCCCCGCGCGTGCGGGCGAGCGTTCGCGCCAGCGTCAGCGCGTCGGCGAACGAGGCCACCACGCTCACGCCTTGCGCCTCGAAGAAGGGGTCGGTCGTCAGCACGATGTTGTCGCGCCCGTCGAGGGGCCCCTTGAGCGACTGGAACGTCTTGCGCCCCATGATGAGCGGCTTGCCCATGGTGAGCCGCCGGAAGGTCTTGAGGTCGGCCGACAGCCGCCAGGGCAGCTTGCCGCCGGCTCCGATGACGCCGTTCTCGGCGACGGCAACGATGAGGGAGACGCGCATCCTTTTATACCACCGCAGGTGCTGCGCGGAGGTGACGTCCGCGGATGATCTGAAACGTGTCTGGATCCCGGCCTGCGCCGGGATGACGGCAGGGGGGCAGGACGCCGTTCACCTCCCTCGCTCCGTCACACCGGCGCAGGCCGGTGGCCAGACACGTGGATCGCAAATCAACGGCCATCTACACCGCCACCGCCGCCGCGATGTGCGGATGGGGCTCGTACCCCTCGAGCGCGAAATCGTCGTAGCGGAAGGCGAAGATGGAGCGGACGTCAGGATTGATCGCCATGCGCGGCAGCGCCCGTGGCGTACGCGAGAGCTGCAGGTCCGCCTGCGCGAGGTGGTTGGTGTAGAGGTGCGCGTCTCCGAATGTGTGCACGAAGTCGCCGGGCTCGAGCCCCGTGACCTGCGCCATCATCATCGTCAAGAGCGCATAGGACGCGATGTTGAACGGCACGCCGAGGAACACGTCCGCCGAGCGCTGGTAGAGCTGGCAGGAGAGCCGCCCCTCCGAGACATAGAACTGGAACAGGCAGTGGCAGGGCGCGAGCGCCATGTTCGGAATGTCAGCGGGGTTCCAGGCCGAGACGATGATGCGCCGGCTGTCGGGGTCGGTCTTGAGCGTCTCCACGGCCTGGCTGATCTGATCGATGACGCGTCCGTCCGGCGCCGCCCAGCTCCGCCACTGCTTGCCGTAGACGGGGCCGAGACTGCCGTCTTCGCGCGCCCACTCGTCCCAGATGCGCACGCCGTTGGCCTTGAGGTAGCCGATGTTGGTGTCGCCGGCGAGGAACCAGATCAGCTCGTGGATGATCGACTTCGTATGCAGCTTCTTGGTCGTGAGAAGCGGAAATCCCTGGGCGAGGTCGAACCGCATCTGGTGGCCGAAGATCGACAGCGTCCCGGTCCCCGTCCGGTCGGACTTGGCGACGCCTTCGGCACGCACGCGGCTGAGGAGGTCGAGATACTGTTGCATGGCTTTTTTCTATCCCGATTCCGGGCCGAGATCACGCTGGACGATAAACCGGCGCCCCGCGCCAGTCCCGCCCGCGGGATCATGGCGCAAACAGCGAAATCATCGTCAGCGAGAAGGCGTTGACGACGGCGTGGGCGACCACCACGGCGCGCATCGAGCCCGTTCGCAGCATGATCCAGCTCAGGCCGACGCCTGCGAGGAAGACGCTGACGAGCCCGGGCCAGGAGTAGCCGGCGTGAAGCCCGGTCCACAACGTCGACGAAATCAGTGCCGCCGGCCAGAAGCCGAGGCGGCTTTTGGCCAGCGCCGAGAGCAGAAAACCGCGGAAGGTGATCTCCTCCGACAGCGGCGCCAGCACGACGCCGGCGCAGACGACCGCCCACCAGTAGGGCGAGCTCAAGCCGTCGAGGATCCATTGTCCGTCCGTGAAGAGCGCGACGTCCGCAAGGTGATAGACGAGGAGCTCGATCGGCGCGAAGACCGCGATCAGCAAGAGGCCGTATCCCACGGCTGTGAGCCAGCCGGTTTGCGGCCGGCCGAGCCGCAGCGTCTCGCGGCGGGCCCCTTTCCAGCCCGCAGCCCCCCATATGATGGAGAGGGACAGGAGCTGCCCCGCGATCATCTGCGCCAGCACGAACGGCGAGGCGAGCGAGGGAATGCCGCCGACCGCCCGGCTGGGAGCCTCGACCAGCCCGGCGTCCTCCGCAGCCCACGCGAGCAGGCCGACGGCGAGCGGCGCAACGCTCGCCGCGAGCACGACCCCGACCGCGGCGAGTGGCGTCCAGGGCGTTTCGGGACGATAGGCGACAGGGCGGGCATCGGGGGCGGGAGACGTCAAAGGAAGGGTCCTCGATGGGAAGGGGCGGCGTTCCGGCCAGGCCCGGGAAAGCCCCGGAGTCCAGGCACTTTTAATTCAAATCCTCCCAGCATATATTTAGCCTGCCGGATTCGTCCGGCTATGGCGATAAACGCGACCGTAATAAGCCGTTCGGACCCGGGGGCAGTACCCGGCGCCTCCACCACGAGCTCATGGGGCCCAGACGTGACGTCGCGGCCTCTAGGCACTGCGGCCACGGACCCTCCTCCGTGAGCTGGTGATGGGGGCGAACTAGGATCGACGAGGGTGTAAAGGGTTTAGCTTTTGCCCGGCATGATACCGCCGTCATCGGGTCATTCAGAATAGTTGCCAATGACAACTATGCTGAGGCTGCTCTCGCTGCGTAATGCGGCGCGAAAAGCCTAAATACTAAAGTCCTCGCTCCTAGCCGAGCAAGGCGCGGTCTGGGAGGCACCGGGCAACAGAAGCCTCCCACTCAATTTGCATTTGCGTCGCTGGGGGGAGTGGCGATCGGGGCGAAGCGGCACGGCATGACGGTTGAGTCGACGATCGACTACGAGGGACTCGCGCAGGAAGCGATGCGCGGAGTCGTGCGCAAGGTTCTCGCCAGCACGGCCAAGACCGGCCTGGCGGGCAATCATCATTTTTACATTTCCTTCGATACCGAGGCTCCGGGGGTGTCGCTGTCGCGGCGCCTGAAGGAGAAGTATCCGCAGGAAATGACCATCGTGCTTCAGCACCGCTTCTGGGACCTGGCGGTCACCGAGGAGCGCTTCGAGGTCAAGCTGACGTTCGACGGCATCCCCGAGCGTCTGGTGGTGCCCTTCGAGGCCATCAAGGTTTTCTTCGATCCGTCGGTCCGTTTCGGACTTCAATTCGAGGATCCAAACGCAGGACCCGAGACGCGCACGCAAGCGGCCGGAGGCGCCTTCGAGGGCTTGTCCCCGCGCGGCGGAGGACGTGCGGCCGCGACGCGCAAGCCCTCCCGCACCCGCAAGGCGCCGCCGGGGGCCGATGCGGCGAAAGCCGACGCCCCGAACGGCGACGCGTCGCCGGACCAGGGGGCAGCCGAAGGCGCCGAGCCCGGCAAGGCCCCGTCTCCCGTCACGCCGCTCGCCGCCAATTCCGCCGCGAGGCGCGCTCAGGCCGCCGATGACGAGCCGGAGGGGGCTGAGGGAGCCGATGAGGCGCCTGCCAAGTCCGGCGGCGCCGAGATCGTCAGCCTCGACAAGTTCCGCAAGAAATAGTCGCGAACGCTCAGTCATCATTGCCCGCGATGGCGACATAAAATGTGCGGCGTCAAGCGACGCCGCACGCGTTTTTTGCGATGTCTTCCAGCTCTAGAGTCGTTCCGACTTGGGGGAAACATGGTCACGCGAGCAATTGGCGTGTCCGGATCCCGGCCGTCCATGCGGAGCATGGCTCCGCCATGATGCCGGGATGACGTCATTTGTATGCAGGCGGGCTACGCAAACTCAACGTCACTCCGGCGAAGGCCGGAGTCCAGACGGGCTTGCGCATGTCGAACCGCTGTTTTCCATCTGAAACGGAACTCTCTAACGCCGGCCGAGGGGATGCTCGAAGCGCTCCTTGACCCAACGGCGGCTGTGCCTGTGAGAGGGCCGGTCGTATCGGTCGTAATAATAGTAGCTGCGCCGCGGGTAGTAATAATCATCACCATAGTACCCGTCGTAATATCCGTAGTCCGGATAGAAACCGTAGCCGGGTCCGATGTAGATGCCGACGCCGCCCCAGCGGCCGTGCCTGACAGGCTGCACGCCGACGGGCGCGGGATCGGTCGCCGTTACGGCCGGCGACAGCGGTGCGGCTTGCGCGACGCCGCCGAGTGCGGTGAGGCCGACCAGCATCGCAGCTCCCGCGAAGGCCGGGCCAAGCGTTTTTGAGATGCTCATGATGGGTCTCCTGTGTGGACGCCGGAGTGTGGCGTCACGTCTGAGGAAGGAAGCATCAGAGCGCGCAAAGGGTTCCGGCCGGGCGGCGTTCCGTCCATCCAGCGGATGAACGCCCGTTCAGGCAGATGAACCGTAACTAACTGAAATATTTTACGTTTTTAGCAACGGAAGCGATCGCGTCGTGACGTTCTCCCTCATGTAAGCCCGAGAGAAGACGCTGCCCCCGCAGCGCCGGGCCCGAAACGGACTGGAGACGACCATGAACACCAAGATCAAGACTGCGCTTCTAACGGCTGCCGCTCTCGTCATGACTGCCGGCGTGTCCGTTGCGGCCCCTGCGAAGTATCACAACGACTACGGCAAGCACGGCTACGGCAAACCCAGCTACGGCAAGGTCGTGAAGAAGCACGCCATCAGCCCCTACGAGCGCGCGCAGATCGCCAAGAGCGCCGCCAACCTCGCGTCCTTGAAGAAGCGCGTCTGGCGCGACGGTAAGGTGACGTTCGCCGAGCGGATCATGCTGAGCAACGCCGAGCGCCGCCACAACGCGCTCGTCGCCCGCGCCTACCGCACGTAGCGGGTGGCCCGCCGGCAAAGGAGTGCGGGCAACATAGGAAGAGGGCCGCGCCCGCGCGGCCCTTGACCGTTTCCGTTGCGGCGCACGCCGTGCTATGGCCACCGCCAATCGTCGGAACGCCAGCACGGACTACGCCATGACCGAGAACAAAGCCCCCGCCAGACCGGCCGTTCGCATCGAGACCGACACCTTCGGCGAGATCGAGGTGCCGTCCGACCGCTACTGGGGTGCGCAGGCCCAGCGGAGCCTCGGCAACTTCAAGATCGGCTGGGAGAAGCAGCCCGCGCCGGTCGTCCGCGCCCTCGGCATCGTGAAGCGCGCTGCGGCCGAAACCAACATGGCGCTCGGCAAGCTCGATCCGAAGCTCGGCGAGGTCATCGTCAAGGCGGCTGAGGAGGTGATCGACGGCAAGCTCGACGCCCACTTCCCGCTCGTTGTCTGGCAGACCGGCTCCGGCACCCAGTCCAACATGAACGCCAACGAGGTGATCTCGAACCGCGCCATCGAGATGCTGGGCGGCGTCATGGGCTCGAAGAAGCCCGTGCACCCGAACGACCACGTCAATATGAGCCAGTCGTCGAACGATACCTTCCCCACCGCCATGCATATCGCGTGCGCCGAGGAGGTTGCTCACCGGCTGATCCCGGCGCTGAAGAAGCTTCACGGCGCGCTCGCGGAGAAGGCCGAAGCCTGGAAGGACATCATCAAGATCGGCCGCACGCACACGCAGGATGCCACGCCGCTAACGCTCGGCCAGGAGTTCTCGGGCTATGCCCAGCAGATCGAGAACGGCATCAAACGCATCGAGATGACGCTCCCCGCCCTCATGGAGCTGGCCCAGGGCGGAACGGCGGTCGGCACCGGCCTCGCCTCCCCCAAGAGGTTCGCCGAGAAGGTGGCCGAGCGCATCGCCGCCATCACGAAGCTGCCCTTCACATCGGCGCCGAACAAGTTCGAGGCGCTCGCCGCCCACGACGCGATGGTCATGACGCATGGGGCCATCGCCACCGTCGCCATGAGCTGCTTCAAGATCGCCAACGACATCCGCTTCCTCGGCTCGGGCCCCCGCTCCGGTCTCGGCGAGCTCGCCCTTCCCGAGAACGAGCCGGGCTCGTCGATCATGCCGGGCAAAGTGAACCCCACCCAGTGCGAGGCGCTGACGCAGGTCGCCGCTCACATCCACGGCAACAACGCCGCCATCGGCTTCGCGGGCAGCCAGGGCCACTTCGAGCTCAATGTGTTCAACCCGATGATGGCCTACAACTTCCTGCAGTCCGTGCGGCTCCTGGCCGACGCCGCGGTCTCCTTCACCGACAACTGCGTGGTCGGCATCGCGCCGCGCCTCGACAATATCGCGAGCGGTCTTCAGAACTCGCTGATGCTGGTGACGCCGCTCAAGGAGAAATACGGCTACGACCGCGCCGCCAAGATCGCCAAGACGGCGCACAAGAACGGCACCACGCTCCGCGAGGAAGCCATCAAGGACGGCATCCCCGCGGAGGATTTCGACGCCATCGTGCGCCCGGAAAGAATGATCGGCCCCGAATAGCGGGCTCCGACGGCCGGCAGAGAGGTGCGCATGTCCGCAGAGATCGTCAACCTCCGCAAGGCCCGCAAGGCGCGCGACCGCTTGGCCAAGGAGAAGCGCGCCGAGGAGAACCGCGCGAAGTTCGGCCGCACTCGGGCCGAGCGCGAGCGCCAGACCGCGGACGAGGCGATCGCCGCCCGCCGTCTCGACGCGCACCGGCGGGATGCGGCGGACGGCAGCGACGACGACGGCACGCCGCAATCATGACCGGCCCAGCCGCGAGGCCCGTGAAGCGCTCGTTCTCCATACGTGGCCATCGCACGTCGATCTCGCTCGAAGAGCCGTTCTGGGAGGCGCTGAAGGAGGCGGCCGCCCGCGAGCGGGTCTCGCTTGCGGGCCTGATCGCCCGCATCGATGAAAGCCGCGGCTCAGCCGGCCTCTCGAGCGCCGTGCGCGTATGGATCCTGGACGACGTTCGCGCCGCCGGAGCGGTCGTCCGCTATGACGGCGGCAACCGCGATTGAGGGGAGAGGCGAGGCCGGTCAGTAGGGCGAGATCTGGAACGGCTTCCAGTTGTCCTTCGGCAGCGGCTTGCGGCGCGGACGCTGCGACGTCGGTGAGGGGGCGATCGCAGGCGCCGGCGGCGCCGCAGCCTCGATGTCTTCTTCGATCGGAACGCCCTGTCGAGGGTCGGCCACGCTGTCGTCGTAGAGGTCGGATGGGCTGGCGCTGGGCGGTGCGGTCAGGGTCTCGCGCTCGACCGCATCCGCTCCCGGCCGGGGCGCTGCCGTCTGCGGCTGGGCCTGGTCCTCCTCGGCCGCCCTGCGCCTCTCCTCTTCGAGGCGCGCGCGTGCTTCGTCCGCCTTGCGCCGCTCGGCATCCTTCCGGGCCCGGGCTTCGTCGAGCTTGCGCAGGCGCTCGAGCTCGCCCACGTCGATCTCCATCTTGCGCACGACGAGCTCGCGCTCGAGGGCGCCGGCCGAGATCTGGGGCGCGAGAGAGGCGAGCTCGCTGAGCTTGCCGGTGTAGACCACCGTCACAGGCGGCAGCAGCGCGCGGGTGGGATCGGCCGCAAGCCCTTTGTCGAGCTTCGGCGCGATCTGCCACTCGCTGTCGAGCCGCATCGTGGCGAGCTCGACCGCGGTGACGAAGCTCGAGCGTCCGTCCGCCATCTCGATCTGGACCTTCTTGAGCTTCAGCGCGCCGTCGCTGATCTCCACCGGAATCGTGAGCTTGCCGAGGTTGACCTCGCCCTGCTTGAGCGCCGCGCCGATCGCCTCGGCGAGGGCGGCACCCCCGCTCGGGCCCTGGCCGGTGAGGGCGGCGCGCGCCACCTGGGACACGGCCGCCGGGGAATTGCCGTTGAGGGTCGCATCGCCGACCGAGAGCTCGCCCGATCCCGACATGGCGGCCATCAGCGCGGCCGGGCTCAACGCGCGGCTCGAAAACGTCACGGCGAAGGCGGCCGTATCGCCGGGCTGGGCGTCATCCTCCGCTGCGGGCTTGCTCGACACGTCGATCCGCAGTTTTCCCGAAAGACCGATCCCCGCCGGCGCCCGCGTCATGTCGAGCGCGGCCTTGAGGCGCCCGCCGACCGCATCACCGTCGAGCCGTGTCACTTTGATGCCCTGGGGAGAAAGCTCCGCCGCTAGCCGGGCGTTGCCGAGCGTCAGCCCCGGCTCGAGGGCGAGTGCGCCGATGGCGAGCACGATCTTTCCGTCGACATGGTCGAGGAGGCCGAGGTCGAACGCGCGCTCGGGCCAGATGACGGCCGCGGCGGGGGCTTCGGCGGCTGAGCGGGGCGCGAGGCGGGGGGGAGGAGGCGTGAGCGCGGCAAGCACATCGGAGGCCTCCGATGCGCCGAGCAGAGGCGCGAGCAGTTGGGCGAAGGAGGCCTTGTCCGCCGCGAGCGATGCGTCGATCGTCGTGCGTCCGCTGTCGCCGGCGGCGAGCGTCGTATGTCCGGAGACGGTGCTCTCGCCGAGCCTGACCGCTTCGCTCTCGAGCCGCAACACCGACCCCGTGCGGCGGACGCCGATCGATCCGTTGAGCGGAACGCCCGCGGCGCCCTCCGCCACGCGAAGCCCCGCCAGCGCCAACGCGATACGGGCGTCGGGCACCGCGATCTCGAGCGCGCCGTCGAGGCCGGTCTCCCCGGGCTTCGCGAGGCGCACCTGTCCGCGGTAACCGATGGAGAGCCCGTCGGCCTTGACGTCGGCGAAGGCGAGAAGCCCCTCGGAGGGCACGCCCGCCGCCTTGATCAGCACGCGCCCGTCTCTGCCTGGCAGGGGGGCTCCGCTGCCGCCGATGGCGACGCCGGAGAGCGCCGTGATCAGTTTCGCCACGTCCGGGCTGTCGGCGGTCACCTTGAGGTCGAGCGGCGTGGTGCGCCACTGCGCCCGCCCGCCGTCGAGTCGGAGCGACGCGGCAAAGCGGCCGCCGCCGAGCGTTCCGTCGACGCGGAGAGCATTTGCGTTGGTCGGTCCGCCGGCAAGCTCGAGCGTGCCGGCGAGGCGCAGCGGCGCGAGGCCGGCGATCCGGCCCAGGAGATCGTCGGCGCCGTCACCGGCGCCGAGCAGCGCCGCAAACGCGCGCGCCGCCTCGGCGTTCGGAGCCGAGACCAGGCCGCGGACCGCGCCTTTGGGATTGGCCGGCACCTCCGTCGCTTCGCCTTCCGCGTCGATGGAGAGCCCTTCGGGCGTCGCGAATCTGAGGCGCGGGATCGAGAGCGTGCCGCGCTCGAGCCGGATGTCGAGATCGACATCCTTGAGCGTGCGGGCTCCGTCGACGAGCTCGGCGACCTTGAGGACGAGCGCGAGATCGCTTCCCGCGGGATCGAACGCGGCGCTTTCGGCCGACGGCGGCGCCTCAGCCGGGTCGCCACCCGCCGCGTCCGTGCCGAAGAGGATTCGCCGCAGACGGGCGAGGTCCATGACGCCCGCGCCGAACTGCGCCACGTCGATGCGCGGCCCTTCGACGGCGATCGCGATCCTCCGGCGCTCGCCGAGATCGAGCGTGAGGCTGCCCTCGACCGGCGTTCCGGAGAAATCGACGGTTGCATCCGTGAGCGCCAGCGTGCCGTTGCCGAGCGCGAAGCGTCCGTCGAGGGAGAAGGGGCCGTCGGCGCGCTCGCGTCCCACCTGCGGTTTGCCGAGCCCCCAGGCCAGGAAGCGCATCAGGCTTTTGCCGGACACGAAGAGGGTGCCGTCGAGGTTCGGCACCTTGGCGCCGGGCGTCAGCACGCCGTCGAGGTCGAGCCGCACGCCGCCCGGCAGGTCGGCGCGCACGCCTTTGAGCTCGAGCGGACCTCCGGACCGGGCGGCGGCAAGGCGCACGTTGCTGACCGGCTCTCCACCGAGCGTGAGCTGGTCGAACTCGAGCAGCGCATTGGTATCGGCTGCGGCGGGGAGAGCGGCCGCGAGCGCCTCGAAATAGCTGCGCGCCGCGTCGAGCGGCATGCGCGCCTCGCTCGTGCGCGCCAGCCGGTCGAGATCGAGCCAGCGCGAGGCAAGGCTGACGTCGAGCTCGGTCTTGCCCGCCCAGCCGAACTGCGCCCGCCCCGTGATGAGCTGCGGCGTCGTGCCGGCCTCGAGCGAGACGCTGAGGTCTTCGAGCGCCACGCCGAGCGCGGTTCCCTTGACCTTGGATTTGAGCTCGAAGCCCGTCGCGCCGCCTGCCGTCGCCGGTACCGCCGTCTCCGTCGTCGTTGCCTGAGGCGCGGCTGGGGAAGGCTGCGGCGCGCTGCCCGGCGCGGCGGGGGCCATGTCCTCCGGCGGCGCGTTGGGCTCGGGCGGCGGCGCGGGCGCGACCGCCGGCTCCAAGGACGCGGGCTTCGCCCCGGCCGCGAGGTTGAGCTTGGCCGTGAGATCGCCCTCGAGTGTCGGCGCGCCCTTGAGGTCGGAGAGCCTGGCGTCGAGCACATAGGCGTTGGCGCTGTCGGCGACGTCGACGGCGGCCTTGAACCTGAGGTCTCCGTTCGCGTCGCGCTTGGCGGTGGCGACCTTCAGGTGGCGGAGCGCGCCGTCCCAGCTCACGGTGCCCTTGAACTTGTAAGGCCCTTCCAGGGCGTCCGCGTTGAGCTCGCCGTTGATGTCGTCGAAGCGGGCCAGCTCGTCGTGCGACGGCCCGGTAACGATCACCGCCCCGTCCTGGATGGCCACCGACTGCAGCGCCACGTCCTTGGGCGCGAACGGAAGGGTGCCGGGCGTGACCGCGAGCGTCCGCCAGTTTCCGCTGCCCTCGGCGTTGATCGCGAGGTTGATGACTGGGCGGCGCAGCTCGACCTTGTGGGCTTCGAGCATGCCCCTCAGCAGGGGAGGCACCGAAAGCCACATCGTGAAGCTTTCGGCGCGGATGATCGAATTGCCGCCGTCGTCGCCGACATCGGCAATCCGGATCTTCTCGAACGAGACGAACGGCGCCGGCAGCAGGCGCAGGTTGACGTCGCCGCCGACGCGCACCTCGCGCCCCAGGATGCGGGTGGCTTCCTCTTCGAAGATGCCGCGGTAGCTGTTCCAATCGACGAAGCGGGGAACCGCGAAAAGAACCGCCAGGGCCGTGATCAGAATGCCGCCGAGGTAGAGAAGGGCGTTGTTCATCCGCGTCCTGGTCTGCTCAAAATTCCTGCCCTTGGGCTTCCCCCGAATCCGGAGGCGTCGTGCGGCCCGCGAGGGCGTCGGTTGGCCACCCCGAGCCGAAAGCGCCGCCGGACGGGCCGGGGAGGCCGGTCGGAGACACGGGGCCATCGCGAGATGCGACGGCCGGCGCGGCGCCACAATAGCCCAACACGCCAGCGAAGTGTGACCCCCAATTGGGGCATTTTCCTGGGGAGGATGATCTGTCCTGCTCCCGGAACGTCAGGCGCGACCTATATTTTCATCACGCGGGATGATTTGCGCGCCCGATTGCCGTCGCCTTGCGCGTGCTATAGAGCCGAGTGAATGCCGCACGATGACAAAGACGCCGCCGCCCGGCGTGCCGTGCACGCTGGCGCGCGCGGCCTTCCGCCTGCAAACGGGGAGGATGACCTTCCGCCGTTCGACCTTCCGCAGGCACCGGAGACCGGCGCGGCGAGGGAGACGGCGGCGGCCGTCCCCGAGCAGACCCGCTCCATCTCCGAGCGCGCGCGCGCCGCGGCCGCCCCGCCCTATCTCTCCGGCCTCAATCCCGAGCAGCGCACGGCCGTCGAGGCGCTCGACGGCCCGGTGCTGGTCCTCGCCGGCGCCGGCACCGGCAAGACGCGCGTGCTCACCACGCGCATTGCCCACATCCTGGCGACGGGCCGCGCCTGGGGCAGCCAGATCCTCGCGGTGACCTTCACCAACAAGGCGGCGCGCGAGATGAAGGAGCGCATCGGCGTGCTCGTCGGCGGCGCCGTGGAAGCCATGCCGTGGCTCGGCACGTTTCATTCCATCGGCGTCAAGATCCTGCGCCGCCACGCGGAGCTGGTCGGCCTCAAGTCCGGCTTCACGATTCTCGACACCGACGACCAGCTCCGCCTCATGAAGCAGGTCATCGAGGCCGAAGGTCTCGACAAGGACCGCTGGCCCGCCCGCCAGCTCGCCGGCCTCATCGACGGCTGGAAGAACCGCGGCCTGACGCCCGCCAAGGTGCCGGCCAACGAGAGCTTCGCCTTCGCCGGTGGCAAGGGCGCGACGCTCTATGCGGCCTATCAGAAGCGCCTGAAGGAGCTGAACGCGGCCGACTTCGGCGATCTCCTGCTCGAGACGCTGCGCCTCTTCCTCGAGCACCCGGACGTGCTCGCCGACTACCACCGCCGGTTCCGCTACATCCTGGTCGACGAGTACCAGGACACCAACGTCGCCCAGTATCTCTGGCTGCGCCTTCTGGCCCAGGGCTCGCCCAACGTCTGCTGCGTCGGCGATGACGACCAGTCGATCTACGGCTGGCGCGGCGCCGAGGTGGACAACATCCTGCGCT
>ERZ795041.19-NODE-19-length-66354-cov-5.574956_pt1 | contig 66354 bp, 64 predicted proteins | sample MGYA00375125_ERZ795041 | MGnify/ENA primary metagenome ERZ795041 (study PRJEB30170, sample SAMN03074214) | activated sludge metagenome | biome: Common Effluent Treatment Plant; feature: Wastewater; material: Activated sludge; isolation source: activated biomass in a...
CGCCAGGGCCACCCGGACGGGAATGGGACGAACGGTACGCAGCGCTGTCATGGAGCCTCTTTGCCAGTCGCGGCCGGTCGCATGGTAGACTGCCTGCTGCCGCGAATCTTCCCCTGACTCTGGCCTCCCGGTCAATAAAGGGCAATTGTGGCTTCGACGCGCTGAAGCAAGGGCGCGAAGGCCGGATGATCAGGCCCGCTCCGCGTGACGCGGGCCCAAAGGGAACCGCGTGCTCGATGAACCTCTGGCTGCGCCTCGTGTGGCTTTTGCTGTCGGCGCCGTTCCGCCCCCGCCTCGCCCTCCCCGGCGACGTCGGCGCGCTGACGCTCCGGGTGCTCCCGAACGACCTCGATCTCAGTTTCCACATGAACAACGGCCGCTATCTCGCGGTCATGGATCTCGGCCGCCTGGACCTGCTCGTGCGGAGCGGCCTTGCGGGTGCCGTCTGGCGGAACGCCTGGACGCCGGTTGCCAACGCGGTCCTGATCCGCTTCCGCCGCGAGCTGCGCGCCTTCGAGCGCTACCGCCTCGAAACGCGCGTCCTGGGCTGGCTGGACGAGGCCGTGCTCATGGAGCAGACGTTCGTCTTCGCGCGAGGCGCGCGCGAAGGGCAGGTCGCCGCCCGCGCGCTGGTCAAGGGCGCTCTCTACGACCGCAAGGCCCGGCGCTACGTGCCCGTCCGCGACATGATGGCGGCCATCGGCGTTTCCGCCGCGAGCCCGCCTGCCCCCGCCGATCTCGAAGCCTTCCTCGCCGCCGACCGCGCCCTGCGCGAAGCCGGCCGATCACAGCACTCCGACGGTTCAGAGTGAGCCGTCTGCGCTTCTCACACCATGGCCGCCCCTGAGGCTGCCATCCAGGGGCCACTTGCTCCGGTTGCCACAATACCAACGTCATGCCGGCGAAGGCCGGCACCCACGCAAGCTGCCGCACATGCGACGCCCAAGAGGCCAACTCCTCTCACGCAGATCGCGTCACACTCCGCAGCCGCGCCAGCGCTGCCGGCAATCGCTCCGGCAGATCCTCCGCGATCAGGCCGGGGCCGAAATCCGTGCCGGCGTCGCCGTGCAGCCACACGCCGGCTGCCGCGGCCTCGAACGCCGGCATGCCCTGGGCGAGCAGTCCCGTGACGATGCCGCCGAGCACGTCGCCGGAGCCCGCGGTCGCGAGCCATGGCGAGGCATTGGCGTTGATCGCCGCGCGCCCGTCGGGCGCCGCCACTACTGTGTCGGGCCCCTTGAGCAGCACGATGGCGCCGGACCGCTCGGCACCGGCCCGCGCACGGTCGAGCCGCGAGCCCGAAACGGCGCCGAACAGGCGATCGAACTCGCCGTCGTGCGGCGTGAGCACGACGCTTCCCTCGGGGCGCTGCACGATGGCGGCCCGCAGCCGCCCCAGGTCGCCCGCAAACGATGTCAGCGCGTCCGCGTCGAGCACAGCGGAGGCCGGAGAGCGTAGCACCGCCTCGACGAGCCGGCACATCGCCTCGCCGATACCGCCGCCGGGGCCGATCAGAACCGCGTTCTTGCGCGTGTCCTGAAGCACCCCCGCGAGCCCTTCAGGCCCCTCGAACGGCTTCAGCATGATCGCCGTCAGGTGCATGGCGTTGACCTGCACGGCATCGAGCGGGCTCGCCACCGTCACGAGGCCCGCCCCGGCGCGGAGTGCGGCGCGTGCGCCGAGCCGGCCGGCACCCGTCGCGTGCGCCGGTCCCGAGACGACCACCGCATGGCCGCGCGCATACTTGTGTCCCTCGTGCGTCGGCCAGCGGAACTGCGCCTGCCAGAGGGCGGGGGCATTGGCGAACGTTTGAACCTCGATCTCGGACAGCACCCGCTCCGGAATGCCGATGTCGGCCACGTGCACGCGGCCGCAGAGCGCCCGGCCGGGATACAGCAGATGCCCCGGCTTGCGGCGGAAGAACGTCACCGTCTCGGTGGCGCGGATCACCGGACCCGCCGCCATCCCCGTCGCCCCGTCGAGGCCGCTCGGGACGTCGACCGCGAGCACCGGCGTGCCCGAGGCGTTCACCGCCGCGATGACCTCGGCGGCAACGCCGTCGATCGGCCGCGACAGCCCGGCGCCGTAGAGCGCGTCGATGACGAGGTGCAGGCTCTCGAGCTGGAGCGGATCGAGGGCGCGCACCGGTCCGTCGAAGCGCCGCGCCATGGCGGCGGCATCGCCCGTGAGCGCGGCTTTCTCGCCGGCGAGGAACAGGCGCACGTCGTACGATGCGCGCTTGAGGAGGCGCGCGGCGACGAACCCGTCGCCGCCGTTGTTGCCCGGCCCTCAGTGCACCGCCACGCGCTGGCCCGGCCGAACGAAGCCCCGCGCCGCCTCCGCGACCGCCTCACCCGCGGCCTCCATCAGGACGAGACCCGGCACGCCGTGACTTGCGGCGATCCGGTCGGCACGCCCCATCTCGCGCGGCGAGAGGAGCTCGACGCCGCCATTGAGCCAGTTCGTCTCGTGCCCCACGCTGTCTCTCCCTCGTTCACGCCGCCGCGGCCTGCCGCCATGATCGCGCGGCGTGCGGCAAACGGAAAATGCCAACTGGCGCTATGCTGTAGAAGACTGCCGGCAGGTCGCCGTGCACCGGCCGTCCCTGTGTGCACAAAATATGCCCATACCGCCTGCTTTTTAGGCTACGTAAGCCTGCACGGCTGCCTACGAAAAGGGCAGAAACTCTCCAACTCATTGACTAGCAAAGACTAAAATAGTCGCACACGATTTGGCACGCCCCGTGCTACCCGATGGCCGGTTCGGCGCATCGGGTGCGCTCGGCACCCATGGAGGACAGGGCGCACATGAAAAAGATCGAAGCCATCATCAAGCCCTTCAAGCTCGACGAGGTCAAAGAAGCCCTCCAGGAGATCGGCCTGCAGGGCATCACCGTGATCGAGGCGAAGGGGTTCGGCCGTCAGAAAGGCCACACGGAGCTCTATCGCGGGGCCGAGTACGTCGTCGACTTCCTGCCGAAGGTGAAGATCGAGGTCGTTCTCGGCGACGAGATGCTCGACAAGGCCGTTGAGGCGATCCAAAAAGCCGCCAAGACGGGCCGGATCGGGGACGGCAAGATCTTCATCTCGACCATCGAGGAAGCCATTCGCATCCGCACGGGCGAGACCGGCGCGGATGCCATCTGATCTCGCGCGCGTCCGACGCGCCGCGATGACCAATCCAGATCGAAAGGGGAGTTTTTATGAAAACGGTCAGTGACGTCCTGAAGTTGATCAAGGACAAGGACGTGAAGTTCGTCGATCTGCGCTTCACGGACACCAAGGGCAAGATGCATCACGTCACCGCCGACGTCTCCTGCATCGACGAGAGCGTGTTCGAAGGCTATGCGTTCGACGGCTCGTCGATCGCCGGCTGGAAGGGCATCGAGTCCTCGGACATGTTCCTGAAGCCCGACCCGACCTCCGCGCACATCGATCCGTTCTTCGCTCAGACCACGCTCGCGATCTTCTGCGACGTCACCGAGCCGCTGACCGGTCAGCCCTACGAGCGCGACCCGCGCTCCATCGCCAAGAAGGCCGAAGCCTACATGGCTTCCCTCGGCATCGGCGACAAGGTGTTCTTCGGCCCCGAGGCCGAGTTCTTCATCTTCGACGACGTGAAGTTCTCGACCGACATGTACAGCGTCGGCTTCAAGGTCGACAGCTCCGAGCTGCCGTCGAACTCGTCGACCGAGTACGAGATGGGCAACCTCGGCCACCGTCCGCGCGCGAAGGGCGGCTACTTCCCGGTTCCGCCGATCGATTCATGCCAGGACATCCGCTCGGAGATGCTGTCCGTGCTCTCGGAGATGGGCGTGGTCGTCGAGAAGCATCACCACGAGGTCGCCGCGGCCCAGCACGAGCTCGGCATCAAGTTCGGCCCCATGATCACCATGGCCGACCACATGCAGGTCTATAAATACGTCGTGCATCAGGTAGCGCAGGCTTACGGCAAGTCGGCGACCTTCATGCCGAAGCCGATCTTCGGCGACAACGGCTCGGGCATGCACGTGCACCAGTCGATCTGGAAGGGCAACGAGCCGATGTTCGCCGGCAACAAGTACGCCGACCTCTCGGATACCTGCCTGTTCTACATCGGCGGCATCCTGAAGCACGCCAAGGCCATCAACGCCTTCGCCAACCCGCTGACGAACTCCTACAAGCGTCTGGTGCCGGGCTACGAGGCGCCTGTACTGCTCGCCTATTCGGCGCGCAACCGCTCGGCGTCCTGCCGCATCCCGGTCGTCACCAGCCCGAAGGCCAAGCGCGTCGAGATCCGCTTCCCGGATCCGGGCGCCAACCCCTACCTCGCCTTCACCGCGATGCTGATGGCGGGTCTCGACGGCATCCAGAACAAGATCCATCCCGGCGACCCGATGGACAAGAACCTCTACGATCTGCCGCCGGCCGAGCTTGCGAAGATCCCGACGGTCGCCGGCAGCCTGCGCGAAGCGCTGGCTTCGCTCGACAAGGACCGCGGGTTCCTCAAGGCTGGCGGCGTCATGACCGACGATATGATCGACGCCTACATCGAGCTGCGCATGGGCGAGAACATGCGTTACGAGATGACGCCGCATCCGGTCGAATACGATATGTACTACTCGATCTGATCGCGGTTTGCGGCGGGACCCGCCGGACCGACATCGATCCTACGGAAGGCCCGGCAGCGATGCCGGGCTTTCTTTTTGCGCGATCGGGCGCAGGGTCAGTAGAAGACCAGCGCGCCGATGAACGCGCCCAAGAGCGCCAGGCGGTAGAACGCGCGCTCGTAGGCAAGCATCCAGCACACGAAGCGATGTGGCAGCTCACCCCAGGACACGCGCGCCAGCGCCGAGAGCACGACGCCGAGCACGAGACCGATCAGGAGCGAGCCGAGGTGCACGCCGCCATGCGTCGCACCCATCGCCGGAGCAAAGGAGAAATCCGCCGAAGAGCCTGAGCCGACCACCGTCAGCACGCCCGCGGCGAGGCATCCGAAAGCAAGAAGCGACAGAAACCCGATTGCAGATCTCATGGCAGCGCGCCTTGTGAGACGTGAGCGGGATCGCGGTCGAGATGCAGGGCTCGAGAGCCTCTTTACGGCCCGGCTGCGATTGGAGGTCTCGTGAATTCTAGCGCGCGAGCCTCAACACGCGGTTAAGGCGCATCGTGTGATCGCCGAGACTTGATGGATTGACAGAGGAGCCGACGAGGCGCAGACTTTCTCTACTTCTCCAAAGAGGAGGTCTAAGAAAATGTGGCCACCGGATCAGTCGAAGCCGTTCGCGGCATGATCCCGTCGCTGTGAGAGCCGGGATATCGGCGGGCGGCGCGGATTTGAAAATTCGTTCAATCGACGTGGAGACTTGGTCGGCAACGGGCCCGTGCAGGGCATAGCCGTCGAGAGGCTTTTTATTCGATCAGACATCACGGCGTTCGAGCATTCCGCCCGACGCGTCGCAACCCGGCAGAGCCAGAGATCGGCTGCCGATGAGATCGAAAGCGCCCGGGATGCGTTGGCAAACCCCCGAGAGCGCCTATGAAGCCGGAGACGCAAGACCGGACGAACTCGCAAACGGCCGAGAGACCCACGAAACAAGGATCAGTGGCTAGGACACGAGAAGGCGGACCGAAAAGCAGGTGATCCCGAAAGGGAGCGCTCTCACGGCCAGCAGACTGGCCAACGCGCACCAGGGGATACCTAACCACGTGATCCGCCGCAGAACGCAATCGTCCTTGACCGCGATCATGCGAGCCCGCTCCGGAGCTTCCTCCGGGCGGGCTCGTTCCTTTTCAAGCTTCCGTCCGGACCCTCCGTCACTGTTGCAAGCTGCGGACGCGCTGGGCCGAAAGCCCCCGTGCCGTCGCGCGGCATATGGTGCACCCGAGGAGCTTGACGCACACGCAAAGCGCGGATGCTCGCGCGCGCCCTGTGCGGACGCCGAGGCAAGCCTCGACCCGCTTGCCCCGGTTGCAGCTCCCAGGACCCGCGAGCCGCCGATCGCCTGGTCGCGCTCCGAGTGTTGGATGAGCCGACGAGCGGCGCTTCGCGCGGCTCGGGTCCGACGCGATCCTGGTCTCGCGCCACCACGCGAACACCGAAGCGTATCCCGCCGGGATCGCCATCGACATCGTTGGAGCGATCCGTCACGTCGCGGCCATGCCACGATTGCGTGCGAGCGAAAGCCACATGAGATACCGCGCCGCCCCGCACGTTCTGTCCGCGATCCTGCTCCTCCTCGCCGCCGTCGCGACGGCGGCCGCCGCACCGGCAACCACGGCCCGCGCGCCTTACGGATGGCGCGCATCCGATGCGGCGCCGGCAGAGACGCTCGCCGCACGGATCGGGCCTCCGCCAGGGTTTACGCGCACGCCTGCGGCGGACGGATCGTTCGCCGCGTGGCTGCGCGGCCTGCCGCTGCGATCGGCGGGCGCACCCGTGCTGCTGCACACCGGAAAGCCCAAATGGCGCCAGGACGTGCACGCAGCCGTGGTCGATATCGACGTCGGGCCCCGCGACCTGCAGCAGTGCGCGGATGCCATCATGCGGCTGCGCGCCGAATGGCTCTATAGCCTCGGCCGCGACGGCGAGATCGCGTTCAACGACACCGATGGCAAGCGCCGCCGCTTCTCCTCCGCGCCGCGGAAAGACCATGCGGGGCTGCGCAAGTACATGGATCTCGTCTTCGCTTATGCCGGCACCTACTCGCTCGAGCGGGAGCTGAAGCCGGTCGCCGCGGAAGGCCTCGCCATCGGGGACGTGTTCATCAAGGGCGGTTTCCCGGGCCACGCCGTGCTCGTCGTCGACATGGTGGAGAACCGGGCCACGGGCGAGAGGCGCTTCCTGCTCCTGCAAAGCTACATGCCCGCCCAGGACATGCACATCCTCAAGAACCCGAACGCGTCCGATGGATCGCCCTGGTACGCAACACCCGTTGGCGACCAGCTTGTGACGCCCGAATGGAGCTTCCCCCGCACCGCGCTCCGCCGCTGGCCCTAGTCCATCCCCCCGTCATTCCTGCCAAGCGCGGCGAACGCCGTGCGCAGAGCAGGCCCCCTCACCTGGAAGCGATATGCCCATGCGAAGCATGGCTTCGCCATGACGCTACGCGGGTGAGGGGCGCTGCACGTCTCGATCGAAAACGCCTCAGAACCCGCCGCCAAACGAGCTCAGGAAATCGTCGTTCGCCGACTTGCCGCTGCGTGCGGCCTGCTTCACCGGCTTGGCCGTGAGTTGTGCCTGATCCGGTACGACCGGTGCGAGGTGATTGCGCCCTTTGGCGATCGCGTCCCAGCGGCCGTCCAGCGCCTGCGTGACGCGCTTCTCGTGCCCGTAGACGTCGTTGTAGGTCTTGAGCGTCCCCGCATCGTCCACCCACGTCGTGAAATAGGCGATGTGCATCTTGATCTTGGTGTCCATCGGGATCTCGTTGTTCATCGGCCCGTTCTTCGCGAGATCGTCGACCTTGGCGGCATCCCATCCCTTGTCCTCCGCCAGGATGAGCTCCGCGGTCTTGAGCGGATTGCGCAGTCTGAGGCAGCCGTGGGAGAGCGTCCGCTGCTTGGAGTTGAACATCCATTTGTCGGGCGTATCGTGCATGAAGATCGTGTGCTGGCTCGGGAACGAGAATTTCACGTAGCCCATCACGCTTTTGCGCCCTGCCGGCTGCACGACCTCATAGTTGCGGATGTCGAGCGTACGCCAGTCCATCGTCCGCCAGTCAAGCCGCCGGCCGTCCTTCGTCTCGACCTCGAGGCCGTACTGGCGCATGAGGCCGCCGCCCCTGAGCAGGCTCGGCCACAGCTCGTTGACCTTGATGCTCTCCGGCACGCGCCACATGGGGCGGAACGTGATGCTCTTGAGCGGGCGCGTGAAGATGGAGCTCTGCTTGCCGATCTCGCCGACGACGATACGCTCCGTGTGGATCGCCTTCCCGTCCTTGACGAGCTCGATCATGTAGGCGGGTACGTTGGCCATCAGGTGCACCGCCCCGAGGTCGTCGTGCATCCAGCGCCACATCTCCATGTTGGCGAGGATCTTCTTGGCTGCCGCATTCGGCTTGCCGCCGGTCTTGGCGATCGCGTCGGCGTATTTCTCCCGCAGCCGCTCGAACTGCGGATGCCGGGGATGTGTGCCGGTGAGATAGGCCGCCTTGTCGGGTGCCCCCGCAAGCCCCTCGATCACCGCTGCCGGATCGAGCAGCTGCGGCTTACGGTCGAGGTTCGAGTTGAGCTTTTCGGCCGGGCTCATGATGCGCCCGCCGCGCGCGAAGCGCACATACTTCAACGCCTCGAGGGACAGCGCGACCTCCTGAGCCGCCTGCGTCTCGGGCGAAAGCTCCGTTGCGACATCGACTTTCGGCGCCGCGAAATCCGCCGGATCGAGCCCCCATTCGCCCGCCGTCTCGAAGGCGCGGACCACGCCGGCCGCATCCGCATTGAGGCCTTTCTCGTCGACCCATAACGGCGCATGGCCACGCGACGCATAGACTGCGATCAGTGCCGCACGCTCCTTCTTGTCCTGGTCCGAGCCGTCTTGGGGAATGGCCTCGAGCCGCGCTTTGATCGCGATCCCGAGCGGCGTCTCCGGGCCAGCGGCCGGCGGCGCGACAGCCTCGGGTGCACGTGCGGTGCTTGCTTCTGCCGGCGTTTGATCGTCGGCCGTTGCTTGCGGCGTCTCCTGCAGCGCCGAGGTCTCGGGAGCCAGGGTCTCGGCACGAGCCATCCCGGCAAGACCGAGGGCGGTCAATGAGAGCGCCAGCACCAGAAAGCGGCCCATCGGGAATCTCCGAAAGCTCAAGGTTCGGGAAACACTAGGCGATTCGAGCTGCCCCGCGACGGCCCGCCGCCTTCGGAACAGCCCGTTTCAACACCGGTTTGCAGACCCCTCTTGTCCTTGAGACTTGCCCAAAGTTGTGGCTGCATTGGGTTTCAGCGGCGAAACGGAAACCCTGGCGTCAAAGACCGGTGGGTTGGCCCGCAAAACCGGGCCTTTTCGCCTTGCGCCCAGGCCCAACCTCCTCTAAATCGCCCGTTTTCCCGACGGTCGCGGATGCGGCCCCTTACGGATGAGCCGATGACCAAACGCGGAGCGGAAGTGGGGATCATCATGGGAAGCCAGTCCGACTGGCCGACCATGAAGCAGGCGGCCGCCGTCCTTGACGAGCTGGGCGTGGCCTATGAGGCGAAGATCGTCTCGGCCCACCGCACCCCCGACCGCCTCGTCGCCTACGCGAAGTCGGCCAGGGAGCGCGGCCTCAAGGTCATCATCGCCGGAGCCGGCGGCGCGGCGCACCTTCCGGGGATGACGGCCTCCATGACCGCTCTCCCGGTGCTCGGCGTGCCGATCCAGACCAAGGGCCTCAAGGGCGTGGACAGTCTGTACTCGATCGTGCAGATGCCGGCCGGCATTCCCGTCGGCACGCTCGCCATCGGAGACGCCGGCGCGACGAATGCGGGGCTCTTCGCGGCACAGATCCTGGCACTGTCGGATGCTGGCCTCGCCGCGCGCCTCGCCGCCTACCGCGAGCGGCAGACGGCCGCCGTCAACGACGAACCCAAGAACGACTGACCGAGGCCCGATGACCGCCCTTCCCCCCGGATCGACGATCGGCATCCTGGGCGGCGGCCAACTGGGCCGCATGCTGTCCCTCGCCGCAGCCCGGCTCGGTCTCAAGTGTCATATCTACTCGGATGTCCCGGGCGGCGCGTGTGACGTCTCGGCCGCCTCCACCATCGGCCCGTTCGAGGACGTCGAGAGGGTCCGCGCCTTCGCCGAGGGCGTCGATGTCGTCACCTACGAATTCGAGAACGTCCCGCTGGCGGCCGCTCATGCGGCGGAAGCGGTCGTGCCGGTGCGTCCGGGCCCGAAAGCCCTCGCTGTGGCGCAGGACCGGCTCGAGGAAAAGACCTTCATCAGCGGCCTCGGCATCCCCGTCGCTCCCTTCGCGCCCGTCCACGACGATGCCTCTCTCGAAGCCGCGGTCCGCGCCATCGGCGACGCCGGGATCCTGAAGACGCGACGCCTCGGCTACGATGGGAAAGGCCAGATCCGTATCCGGAGCGCGGGCGAGCTCAAGCCGGCCTTCACGTCGCTGCAACGTGCACCCTCGGTGCTCGAGGGCCTCGTGCCCTTCGCCTACGAGGTCTCGGTCCTCGTCGTTCGCGCGCTCCAGGGCGAGACGCGCGTCTATGACATCCCGCTCAACACGCATAAGGACGGCATCCTCGACACGTCGACCGTCCCCTCGCCGCTCTCCCCCCGCGACGCTGCGCGCGCCCGCGAGATCGCTGGCGCCATCGCCACCGCCCTCGGCTACTTCGGCGTGCTCGGCGTCGAGATGTTCTACGTGCCGGAGGCCGCCGAGCCGCTGGTCGTGAACGAGATCGCGCCCCGCGTGCACAACTCCGGCCACTGGACCATGGACGCCTGCCTGGTGAGCCAGTTCGAGAACCACATCCGTGCCGTGGCGGGCTGGCCGCTCGGCTCGACCGACCGCCATTCCGACGTGGTGATGACCAACCTCATCGGCGCCGACGCGGATCGCTGGACGGCGCTGGCCGCCGAGCCCGCCACCGCGCTGCACCTCTACGGCAAGCCCGACGCCCGGCCCGGCCGCAAGATGGGCCACGTCAACCGCCTGAAGCCGCGGAGCTAGGGCGGTTGGGCTCGGTCGAATCGGACCGTGCTCTTGGTTTCGATGAGACCCCGTGAGCCGCGCTTCGGACGATAGGGGCCGATGCGATCATGGCCTCTGGCGGCGGCCATTCCTCCCCAAAAGCCGCACAAACAGCGCCGCTCGCCGGTGGACAAGAGGCGCGGTGTTTGATAAAAGCCGGCCAAATCCGAAATCGCTCGACGTGCCGGCGGTCTTCCTCCGGCGCTTCGGGTTGTACTTTTTTCAGCAAATTCAGAACCCAGAGGTCACCGCTTGCAGGTACTCGTTCGCGACAACAACGTCGATCAGGCCCTCAAGGCGCTCAAAAAGAAGATGCAGCGCGAGGGTATTTTCCGCGAGATGAAGCTGCGGAACTATTTCGAGAAGCCCTCCGAGAAGAAAGCCCGCGAGAAGGCCGAGGCCGTGCGCCGCGCCCGCAAGCTCGCACGCAAGAAGCTGCAGCGTGAAGGTCTTCTGCCCGGCAAGCCGGCCGCTCCGCGCGGCGCCGGCGCCAAGGGCGCGGGCCGTGGCGGCGCAGGCGGTCGTCCGTCGGGTGGCGGCTTCGGCGGCAACAACGGTACCGGCAGCAGCGGTGGCGGCTTCGGCGCGCGCTGAGCCCCGACCCCACGCTCGTCAAACGAGATTGCAATCGCCGCCGGCCGACCGGCGGCGATTTCGTTTATCCAGCGCCGGGCTCACCCGCGCCGATCCGATCCGCCCCTACCCCTGCCGGCGCTGGCCGTCCGCGCGCAACGCTGCGATCCAGCCGTAGAGCGCATCGTACGAGCCGAACCTCGCATGATCGTCGTGGCCCGCACCCGGGAACGTCTTGAGCGTCTTCGGCTCGGGCGCGCGCGCAAAAACCTCGCGGCCCATCGCAACCGGGACGATGGTGTCCTCTTCGCCGTGCAGCACGAGCAGCGGCGCGCTGATCTTGGCGATGTGCCGGCGCGTCTCGTAACGATCCGTCATGAACCAGCGGCCGGGGATGAGCGGATGATGCAGGGCGGCGAGATCAACCATCGAGGTGTAGGGCGCATCGAGCACGAGCCCGGCCACGCGCTTCTCGCCGGCCACCTGCACGGCAACGCCCGTGCCGAGCGACTCTCCATAGACGATCACGTCCAGAGGATCGACGCCCAAGCCGGTGAGCGTCGTGAAGGCCAGCACGGCGTCGGCGACGTTGGCGGCCTCCGAGGGCTGCCCGCTGCTGCCGCCGAAGCCGCGGTACGTCATCATGAACACGCCGAGCCCGCGCGCCATGTATTTCCGGATCCTCTCGCTGCGCGTCTCGAGCGAGCCCGCGTTGCCGTGGAAGTAGAGGATCGTCGGCTCGCCGGGCCTGGCCTTGCCGTACCACGCGATGACGCGCGCGCCGTCCGGCGTCTCGAGAACATGCTCGGTGACGCCGGCAAGCCCCGCCTGAGCGGGCGTGACGTAGGCCGTGTCCGGAAAGTACATGAGATGGCGCTGCAGAACGGACACGATCCCTGCCAGCAGTCCCATCGCCAACGCCGCTCCCAAAGCCAGCCTGAGGATCAGCTTCACGTTCCGCGCTCCACGCCGCCTCGCCTCCCGGAATTCCTATCACGGCGGGCGGGCGCTGCTCAGAGCGTGTTTGCTTTTAACCGAATTGGAACCGCGATGCTTCGGACGGACCGGGTCGAACGGGTCACGACTTAGCGCTGGGACTGGGCGGCGTCGCGCTCCTTGGCCATGAAGGCCAAGGGCTCGCTCTCCGGCTTGTCGAAGCACGTAAGAAGAAAGGCCAGCCGCTCGCGGCCCGGCAGGTGCCCGCGCGCAGAGCCGTTGCTGCGCACGAGATAGGGCGCGAACCCCTCGATGTCCTTGCGCGTGAGCAGGCCAGACCAACGCCCGTAGTTGACCGACCAGCAATCCGCTTCGCGCTCGCTTTCAAGCGTCGGGCGGAGCATGTGCCCCAGCACGTGATGGGCGCACTCGTGCATGTAGAAGAACACCTGCATCTTGCCGGGCAGCGACCGCATCCGGTCGGAATCGAGCGAGATGATCGGCATGCGCGCGATGATCGAGGCGCGACCCACGTCGCCGAGGTCGGTGGTCATGAGTGTCCGCACGAGCGCGCCGCGGTAATCGTAGCACCGCATCGGACTGTCGCCGATGACGGGCTGCACCTGGAGCTCATCCGCTGCCGCCGGCCGGCCGGCGAGCAGTGCAATCGCGACGAAGAGCGCCCAAACCCTCATGTCGATCCTTTCGAGCCGATACCGCCCTTCAAACCTCGACTTGCAGATACGAAGGCTAGAGTGTGTCCGATCCCTCTTGCAAGAGGATAACCGCGCCGCCGCGGGAGAGGTTCCGTGCGGATCGAGCAGGCTCATGGTTCGGCCGCTTGCGGCCTGCCGTCGGCGCCAGCGCCCGGCGCGGCACTGGTTTTCAGGTCTGGCCCACGGCCTCGACCGGATGGCCGGCCTCGCGCCATGCCGTGAACCCGCCGCCCAGGTGCGCGACCGACGGCAGGCCCATATCCTGCGCCGTCCTGGCCGCGAGCGCGGAGCGCCACCCGCTCGCGCAGTAGAACACGAAGCGGCGCGGCTCGGCGAAGATCGGCTTGTGATACGGGCTCTCGGGATCGATCCAGAATTCCAGCATTCCGCGCGGGCAATGGAACGCGCCGGGGATCCTCCCCTCCCGCTCGAGCTCGCGCCGGTCGCGCAGATCGACGAGCTGGATCTCGCCGCGATCGATCAGCGCCCGCACCGCGCCCGCATCGAGCGTCGTGATCCTGGCGTTCGCCTCGTCGAGCAGTTGCCGATAGCCGATCTTCATGTGGTCACCCCGGACATGCGCGAAGGCGCTGGAACAAGACAGCCCAGGTCATGAGTACGCAACCTAGTGCGCCATCGCCTTGGCGATCTCCTCGGTCATCTTCTTGGCGTCGCCGAGCACCATCACCGTATTATCGCGATAGAACACCGGGTTGTCGATGCCGGCGTAACCCGACGCGAGCGAGCGCTTGTTGAAGAACACCGTCGCCGCCTTCCACACCTGCAGCACGGGCATGCCGTAGATGGGCGAGGACTTGTCGTCCTCGGCGGCGGGGTTCACGACGTCGTTGGCGCCGATGACGTAGACCGCATCCGCCTGCGCGAACTCGGAGTTGATGTCCTCGAGCTCGAACACCTCATCGTAGGGGACGTTGGCTTCGGCGAGCAGCACGTTCATGTGGCCCGGCATGCGGCCCGCGACCGGATGGATCGCATATTTCACTTCCACGCCCGCCTTCTTCATCGCATCCGCCATCTCGCGTAGCGCGTGCTGGGCCTGGGCGACGGCCATGCCGTAGCCGGGGACGATGATGACCTTGGAAGCGTTCTTCAGGACGTAGGCCGCATCCTCGGCGGACCCGAGCTTCACCGGCTTCTGCTCGCCGCCGCCGCCGGGACCTGCCGCCTCGCCTCCGAAGCCGCCCGCGATCACCGAGAGGAAGCTACGGTTCATGCCCTTGCACATGATGTAGCTCAGGATCGCGCCCGAAGAGCCGACCAGCGCGCCGGTGATGATGAGCGCGATGTTGCCGAGCGTGAAGCCGATGCCCGCCGCCGCCCAGCCCGAGTAGGAGTTGAGCATCGAGACGACGACCGGCATGTCCGCGCCGCCGATGGGGATGATGATGAGCGCGCCGAACAGAAGCGCGATGAGCGTGATGGCCCAGAACAGCCCCGCGCTGCCGCCCGAGACGCAGAACTGGTAGATGAGCCATGCCAGGCCGAGGAACAGCGCCAGGTTGACGATGTGGCGGAACGGCAGAATGATCGGTTTCCCGGACATGCGCCCCGAGAGCTTGGCGAACGCGATGACGGAGCCCGTGAAGGTGATGGCGCCGATCGCGAGGCCGAGGCCCATCTCGACGAGGCTCGCGGCCGCGATGCTGCCCGGGTGCCCGATGCCGAACGCCTCCGGCGCATAGAGCGCCGCCGCCGCCACGAACACCGCCGCGAGACCGACGAGCGAGTGGAACGCGGCCACCAGCTCCGGCATCTGCGTCATGGGGATCTTGCGGGCGATCACGGCGCCGATCGCGGCACCCGTGCCGAGGCCGGCGATGATCAGCGCCCAGGTCACCCAACTCCCGGGGCTGGACACCGCAAGCGTCGTCACGATGGCGATCGCCATGCCGACCATGCCGTAGGTGTTGCCCTTGCGGCTCGTCTCGGGATGCGAGAGCCCGCGCAGCGCGAGGATGAACAGCACACCCGCGACGAGATAGAGGGTGGCGGCGATATTGGCGGTCATCGGCGTTCCCTCTACTTCCCGGCCTTGTCTTTTTTCTTGTACATGGCGAGCATGCGGCTCGTGACGAGGAAGCCGCCGAAGATGTTGATCGACGCCATGACGAGCGCGAGGAATCCGAAGATGCGCGCCAGTGTCGTGCCCTCGGCGACCAGCTCGAGCCCGACCGCCAGCAGGGCGCCGACGACGATCACGGAGCTGATCGCGTTGGTGACGCTCATGAGCGGCGTATGCAGTGCGGGCGTGACGCTCCACACCACGTAGTAGCCGACGAAGATCGCCATCACGAACACCATGAGGCGGTAGATCGAGGGATCGACCGCGCCTCCGATGCCCTCCGCCGCCGCCATCGCCGCCGTCGGCAGCAGAGCAAGCAGCGCCGCAATCCCGACTGTGCCCCAGATCCGGTTGCCGGCGGAGCGCCGAAACCCACCGTCCGACCGGCGAAGGCCGGTGCCCAGACACGTCTCAGATCCATTCGTCTGCATGGTTCTGTCCTCAGGCGGCGGGTTGCGGGGCGAGGTTGGGATGCACGATCCTGCCGTCCTTGGCGACCAGCGTTCCCTTGACGATCTCGTCGTCCCAATTGACCTTGAAGGACTTGTCCTTCTTGTCGAAGAAAAGCTCGAGGAACGCGAACAGGTTCTTCGCGTAGAGGCTCGACGCGTTGACCGGTAGCGAGCCCGCGAGGTTGATCGGCGCGACGATCTTGACGCCCGAGACCTCCACCGTCTGGCCGGGCACCGCGCCTTCGACGTTCCCGCCGCGCTCCGCGGCAAGGTCGACGATCACCGATCCGGGCTTCATCGCCGCGAGCATGGCGGCGGTGACGAGCTTCGGCGCGGGTCGCCCCGGGATGAGCGCGGTCGTGATGACGATGTCCTGGGTCTTGATGTGGTTGGCGACGAGCTCGGCCTGCTTGGCCTGATACTCGGGCGACATCGGCTTCGCGTAGCCGGCCGCCGTCTGCGCCTGCTTGAACTCGTCGTCCTCGACGGCGATGAACTTGGCGCCGAGAGACTGCACCTGCTCCTTCGTGGCCGGCCGAACGTCGGTCGCGGACACAACGGCGCCCAGGCGGCGGGCAGTGGCGATGGCCTGCAGGCCCGCCACCCCGACGCCCATGATGAAGGCTTTCGCGGCGGGAACCGTGCCGGCGGCCGTCATCATCATCGGCAGGGCCTGGCCGAACAGCGAGGCCGCATCGACGACGGCCTTGTAGCCGGCGAGGTTCGCCTGGCTCGACAGCACGTCCATCGACTGCGCGCGGCTGATGCGTGGCATGAACTCCATGGAGAACAGGCTGGCGCCCGTTCCGGCCAACGGCTCCATGGCGGCTTTGTCGTAGGGATCGAGGATCGCGGCGACGATCGCGCCGGGCTTCAAGGCGGCGATCTCTTCGGCCGACGGCCGGCGCACCTTGAGGAGAATGTCGGCACCCGCCAGCGTCTCGCCGGCAGAGGCGGCGATGTCGGCGCCCGCCGTCCGCAGCGAATCGTCCGTGAAGCGCGCGCGGGCGCCTGCCCCGGACTGAACGCGCACCTTGGCGCCCAGCGCCGTGAGCTTCTTCACCGTCTCGGGCGAGACGGCAACGCGCGGCTCATCCGGTCCCTCGGCCGTTACAGCAATCGTAACCATCGAACCATCCGTTGACACGCTCGCACTGTTGACGCGCTCGCACTGGGCCGACCGGATCGCCCGGCGATGCCGTCCCGCACGAGGACGGCCGGCCTTCCAAATACGGCGGTTGGCGCCAGAATTACGATGTCAGCGCCGTCCGACGTCCGGATACGCAGATCTGAAGGGAGACTAGACGAGGAAATACGCCATGCCGGCCAGAAGAACGACCATGCAGATGATGCCGGTCTTGGTCCAGGCGATGAAATTCGCATACGTGCGGGTGTGCTCGGCGTAGTCCATGGTCGGATGACCGCCCGAAGTATCGACCCCCATAAGGTCCTCCCGTTTTGCGCTTCGTTGTCAATGCTTGGTAGCTCAAGCCTTGCGGCGCTTCAAGCCTGCCGGACACGGACCTTTGGTCTATGAGAGCGGCGCGGAGCCTAAATCTGGGCTCAATCCGGTGTCAGGACGCATACGACCTTGGACCAAAGGCCGGCGGCGCGTCTCCCTGCGCCCGGGGATGCGAGGAGCGAGCGAACCATGCCCAAACCCGCGTTCCGGTCTGACGAAAGCCGGCTTCTGGCTTGCCTGGCCGCCGGCTTGCTTGCGCTCGCCGCCGCGCCTCCCGCCCTCGCACTCGACGAGCCGCCGGGCGAGATGGCTGCCCTCAAGGCCTGCGAGAAGCGGCTCTGCACCATGGTTCTCGGCAAGGAGCCCGTCGGCAGCGACCTTGCCTGCGACGTGCAGAAGACCTGGGCCAAGTCCTCGCTCGAGGGCGGCAAGAGCAAGGGCGTCTCCTGGAGCTTCGGCGACGCGCGCTGCTCGGTCGATCTCCGACTCCAGCGGAAGGACATCGTCGCGGCGCTGACCAAGCCGAAGCACACCGTGCGCATTCCCGCCCACGAGGTGAACTGCATCCTGGAGCGCGACGGCGAGATCAAGCCGGTCAAGGCGCGGCTGGCGCCGAAGCTCACCTTCAAGGACGGCAAGGCGGACAAGGTCTGGATCAATCTCGAGAACATCGAGGGACCCGACGACGTGAAATCGACGATCTGGACCGCAGCCCAGCTCGAGGACAAGCTCGGCATCTTTCACCGCCCGATGATCAAGTCGATCAACAAGTTCCTCTACCGCCAGTGCGCCAAACGCTACGGGCCGGACGGGGAGGAAGCCAAGGCGGCGGACGACGGCGAGAAGAAGACGAAGGTCGCGGCTGACAAGCACACGAAGCCTACCGCGACCGACGCACCCACCAAAGCCTCGACCGCCGGCCCCTGAGCCCGCTGCGAGCGGCGTACCCAAGGCACATTCTGCGCACGCCCGGCAGACTGGCGCACGGTCCTCAACCCGGCAACGGAAAGAACGCGCCATCGCTCCAGAGGCCGAGGTGGCCGTCCGGACCTTCCGCCGCCCGCTCCACGAGATCGTAGACGAGCGCGCGCGTCACCAGCGCTTCGAGCCGTCCGCGCACGTGCAGGTACGGCTTTAGCCCGCCCGCGGGGTCGGCCGCGGCGAACCGCAGGGGATGGTCGGGGCCGCACCGCACGACGTCGTCGACATTGGTCCGGAACAGGAGGGTCTGGCCGCGGCCGCTGCCGAGCCCCTGCATCTCGACGGCCAGGAACGGCGCGTCGGCGACCGCCACGTCGACCTTCTCCGCCGGTGTCACGAGATAGAAGCGCCCGTCCGCGTCCCGCCTCAGCACGCGCGCGAACAGCTTGACGAGCGCCGGACGCGGGATCGGGCTTCCCTGGTAGTGCCAGCGCCCGTCGCGCGAGACGGACAGCCCGATATCGCCGCAATAGGGCGGGTCCCACAGCTCGACCGGCGCCGCGCCCCGGCCTTCGGTAGCCTTGAGAAGGTCTTCAAGTCTTTCCATCCTGGGAACTTGCATCCTGAATCGAAGATTGAGTCCAGTGCGCGCGTGTCAAGCCCCCAACGGACGCGCGCTGCTGTCCGTTTTGAGGCGCTCCCCCGGCGGGGATCCTGCCAAGACCCTGAAAAGACAGGACAGCGGGGGCGTCTTACCGAGGTTTAACTTGACCGGAGACCCGTCCAGCCGGTCACAATCACAACCTCCAGGGATATCTACGGGCGGGCGGCGCAGCCGTGCGTCCCATTTCGCCTCGCGCGAAGCCAAGAAAACGGGAGAGCCGGCCAGTCCATGAGCAGCGTGATCCAGACCGACGAAACCATCGTTCCCCGGCTCGAGGCGGCGGCCGATCGCATGAAGCGCGCGCACAAGGCGGCCGCGTCCGTCATCTTCGGCCAGGATGTCGTCATCGAGCGGACGCTGATTACCATCCTGTCCGGCGGGCATGCGCTCCTGATCGGCGTGCCGGGCCTCGCCAAGACGCTGCTCGTCGAGACGCTGGGCCGCGTGCTCGGCCTCGAAGCCAAGCGCATCCAGTTCACGCCCGACCTCATGCCGTCCGACATCATTGGCTCGGAGGTGCTCGAGGAGGCGCCCGGCGAGCGGCGCTCGTTCCGCTTCATCAAGGGCCCGATCTTCACGCAGCTCCTGATGGCGGACGAAATCAACCGCGCCTCGCCCAAGACCCAGTCGGCGCTTCTGCAGGCCATGCAGGAGCATCACGTCACGGTTGCCGGCACGCGCCACGACGTGCCGCAGCCGTTCCACGTGCTCGCGACCCAGAACCCGCTCGAGCAGGAAGGCACCTATCCCCTCCCCGAAGCGCAGCTCGACCGCTTCCTGCTCGAGATCGACGTCACCTATCCGGACCTCGCCGCCGAGCGGCGCATGCTGTACGCGACCACGGGCACCGACGAGCGGGTCGTCGAGAGCGTGCTGACGGCGGCGGAGCTGGCGTCGATCCAGCGCCTCGTGCGCCAGATCCCGGTACCGGATAAGGTTGTCGAGGCCATTCTGCGGCTCGTGCGCTCGGCCCGCCCCGGCACCGGCGCGAGCGAGGAAACAGACCGCTTCGTCGCCTGGGGCCCGGGCCCTCGCGCGAGCCAGGCCCTGACGCTCGCCGTGCGCGCCAAGGCGCTCGTCGACGGCCGTCTCGCGCCCTCGATCGACGACGTGATCGAGCTCGCCGAGCCTGTCCTCAAGCACCGCATGGCGCTTTCCTTCGCGGCCCGTGCCGAAGGCATGGAGCTGGCGCCGCTGATCGCCCGCCTCGCACACGCGGCGGAGTGACGGGCATGGCGGCACCCCGCGGCCACGTCCCGGGATCATCCGGCCACGACGGCGACGGGCGCGTCTTCCGGCTCGAGCGCGACGCCCATGCGCTTGCCGAGACGCTTCCGGACCTGCTCATCGAAGCCGACCGCATCGCGCAGACGGTGGCGCACGGCATCCACGGCCGTCGCCGCGCCGGCCCGGGCGAAACGTTCTGGCAGTTCCGCACCTACGAATCGATGGATTCCGCCCAGCTCATCGACTGGCGCCGCTCCGCGAGCTCCGACCACCTCTACGTGCGCGAGCGCGAGTGGGAGGCGGCGCATACGCTCTGGCTGTGGCCCGACCTCTCGCCGTCGATGCGGTTCCGGAGCCACCTCGCGAACGTCACCAAGCATGACCGCGCGCTCGTGCTGACGCTCGCGGCCGCCGAGCTTCTGGTCCGCGGCGGCGAGCGCGTCGGGCTTCTCGGGCTGACGCTGCCGACGACGAGCCGGCGGGCCTCGACACGGCTCGCAGAAGCCATCGCCACCCACGCAACCGCGCCGCAGCTCGCCTCCGGCAAGCCGTCGCCGGCGCGCATCAGCCGCTTCTCGGGCGTGATCCTGTTCAGCGATTTTCTCGATCCCATCGACGAGGTGCGTGCGAGCATCGAGACGCTCGCTGCGGGCGGCGCCACGGGACATCTCGTGCAGGTCCTCGACCCGGCCGAGGAGACGCTTCCCTACGAGGGGCGCACCGAGTTTCTGGCTTCGGAAGGCGGGGAGAGCTGGATCGCCGACCGTGCCGAGAGCCTGCGCGGCCGCTATCAGGCCCGCCTCAAGGCGCATCGCGATGCCTTGCAGGAGACGGCCGTGCGGCTCGGCTGGTCGTTCCTCGTCCATCACACCGACCGCCCGCCGACCGAGCCGCTGCTGACCCTGGTCATGCGCCTCGAAGGCCGCGTGCACGGCTACCGCTGGCAGGGTGCCACCGACGCGGGAGGCGCCCCATGAGCATCGGCGCCCTGGCTTTCCTCAACCCGTGGCTGCTTGCGGGGCTCGCCACCTTGCCGCTCATCTATTGGCTTCTGAAAACGGTCCCGCCGCGGCCGAAGCAGGTGGAATTCCCGGCGACCCGCATCCTGGTCGGCCTCGAGAACGAGGAGAAGACGCCGGCCAAGACGCCGTGGTGGCTTCTGCTCGTGCGCCTGCTCGCGGCGGCGCTCGTGATTTTCGCCCTCTCCGAGCCGGTGCTGAACCCGGCCCGCGACCGCGTCATGACCGGGACCGGCCCGGTCGTCGTCGTGATCGACAACGGCTGGCCGGCGGCGTCGGGCTGGACGCGGCGCACCGCGCTCGCCGAGGAGATCCTCGCCGAGGCGCAGCGCCAGAACCGTCCCGCCATCGTCGCCGAGACGGCGCCCGCGGCGCGATCGCGGACCCTGAGCCTCACAACGCCGGGCGACGCGAGATCGGCGCTCGGCGCCATCGAGCCCCAGCCCTTCGCGCCCGACCGCAAGGGCACGCTCGCGGCGCTGACGGCGACGCTGTCGACGGCCAACGTCGCCGCATCGAACATCCTCTGGCTCGCCGACGGCATCGACCACGACGGCGAAGCGGCCGCCTTCGCGCAAGGGCTCGAGCAGGCCGCCGGCCAGGGCACGTTCGCCATGGTCGAGGACGCAGGCGGCGACGAGCCGCTCGGCCTCGCCGCAGGCGTCGGGGCGGACGGCAAGCTGACCGCCACCGTGCTGCGCACGGGCGGCCCGGCCCGCAGCGGGCGCATCGATGCCTTCTCGGCCCGCGGCCAACGGCGCGGAGAAGCGCCCTTCGCGCTCGCGAGCGGCGCGACGGAGGCCGAGGTCGTCTTCGATCTGCCGCTCGAGCTTCGCAACCAGGTGACCCGCCTCGGGCTCGCATCCGAGCGCTCGGCGGGCGCCGTGAGCCTGCTCGACGGGCGCTCGCAATGGCAGCGCGTCGGCATGATCTCGGGCGAGAGCCAGGAGCAGGCGCAGCCGCTCCTCGCCCCGCTCTACTATCTCGAGAAGGCCGTCCAGCCCTACGCGGAGATCATCCGGCCGAAGGACCACAACCTCGCGAAGGGCATCGGCACCGTGCTCGACGAGAAGGCGAGCGTGCTTATGCTGGCCGACATCGGCACGCTCTCGGGAGAGGTGAAGGACAAAGTCAGGGCATGGGTCGAACGCGGCGGCGTGCTGGTGCGCTTCGCCGGCCCCAGGCTCGAAAGCGGCGGCGACGACCTCCTGCCCGTCGCGCTCCGGATGGGCGGACGCACGCTCGGTGGCGCGCTTTCGTGGTCCAACCCGCAGCCGCTCGCGCGCTTCGACGACACCAGCATCTTCGCCGGCCTCACCGTCCCCGGGGACGTGGCGGTCAGCCGACAGGTGCTTGCCGACCCGGCGCAGCTCACGCCCGCCGTCAAGGTCTGGGCGCGCCTCGCCGACGGCACACCGCTGGTCACGGCCGCCGGGCGGGGCAACGGCCAGATCGTGTTGTTCCACGTCACCGCCAACTCCGACTGGTCGAACCTCCCGATGTCGGGCCTGTTCGTCGAGATGCTGCGCCGGATCACGGCGCTCGGAAGCCTGTCGCCCCAGGACACCACCGAAAACGCCGGCGGCGGGACGGCAGGTGAAGCGAGGGCGGACGCGTCGAGCAGCGCGCGCGCCGAGCCCGTGGAGGCATTCGCCCCGGTGCAGACGCTGAACGGCTTCGGCCTCCTGGGCCCGCCGCCACCGACCGCAGAAGCCATACCGGCCGGCGCCATCGCTACCGCCAGGGCCAGCCTCGTGCATCCGCCCGGATACTATGGCGCCCAGGGCAGCCCGCACGCGCTGAACGTCCTCGATCGGAAGAGCGTCCTCGCGCCGCTTCCCCGCGGATCGGGAGCCGCTCGCATGCTCTACGAGACCCAGCCGTCCACGCCGCTCGCCCCCGCGCTGCTGACCGGCGCGCTGGCGCTGATCTTCGTCGACATCGTCGCCGTGCTGGCCCTCATGGGTGCGCTCGGCGCGATCACGTCGCGGATGCGGCGCACCCCCGGCGGACGCGCGGCCGCGGGCGTGCTGCTCGCGCTGGGCCTCGCGGCCGGTGCCTCCGACCCGGCCGAGGCGCAATCGCAGCGGCTCGATCCGCGCGACGACATCTCCCAGGTGCCCGGCGGCATGACGGCCCAGAAGGCCACCGACAACGTGACGCTGGGCTACGTGCTGACGGGCGATGCGAGTGCGGACGCCACGAGCAAGGCCGGGCTCGAGGGCCTTTCGCGAGTGCTCGCCGTGCGTACCGCCGTCGAGCCGGGCGATCCTATGGCCGTCGACATCATCAAGGACGAGATCGCCTTCTATCCGGTGCTCTACTGGCCGATCCTCGACAACGCCAAGCCCCTGCCGCAACCGACGCTCGCCAAGGTCGACGCGTACATGAAGCAGGGCGGCATGATCATCTTCGACACGCGCGACTACGGGTCCGGCGTCCCGAGCGGCTCGAGCCTCGACGGGCGCAACGGCGCGGCGCTGAGGCGCGTCCTTGGCGCGCTCGACGTGCCGCGCCTCGAGCCGGTTCCCGAGGACCACGTGCTGACGAAGTCCTTCTATCTGCTGCGCTCGTTCCCGGGCCGGTGGGATGGCGGGCAGCTCTGGGTCGAGGCAACGGAGGCGAGCGACGGCGACGGCCGCAGGGCGCGGCGCGCCGACGGCGTGACCTCGATCATGATCACCTCGAACGATTTCGCGGCAGCCTGGGCGCTCGATAGCACCGGCCGCCCGCTCTATCCGGTGGTGCCGGGCGGCGAGAGCCAGCGCGAGATGTCGCTGCGCACCGGCATCAACATCGTGATGCACGCGCTGACCGGCAACTACAAGGCCGATCAGGTGCACGTCCCTGCGCTGCTCGAGCGCCTGGGTCAATGAAGATGAGGAACAAGGTCTGGATGTCGGGAGCGACGCACTCGACATGTTCCTCCCCCGTCATACCGAAGGCATGTCTCCGACATGACATGCCGATGGCATGCCTCCGGCATGACGTGGGGCAGGGAATTGCGCGACGCGCAAGGACGAACGTATGAACTGGTCGATCGAATTTGCGCCGCTGGTCCCGACGCCGCTCCTGTGGGCGGCCGGCATCGTCGCGCTTGCGCTCGCAGCCCTGCTCGTCTTCCGCAGGAGCCGCGGCGCCCTGTGGCGCGGCGCGGCGCTCGCAGCCCTGCTCGCCGCCCTCCTCAACCCCACGCTCCGCCAGGAGGAGCGCGAGAGCCTCGCCAACATTGCGCTCGTGGTCGTCGACGAGTCGACGAGCCAGCAGATCGACAAGCGCCCCGAGCAGAAGGCCGCCATCCGCAGCGAGCTTGAGGCGCGCCTCGGCAAGATTGAGAACCTCGAGGTCAAGTGGGCGGTCTCCGCCAAGGGCGACACCGCCGCCGGGCAGGGCACGCAGCTCTTCGCCGCGCTCAACACGGCGCTCACGAACACGCCGCCCGACCGCATCGCCGGCGTCGTCTTCATCACCGACGGGCAGGTGCACGACATTCCGAAGTCCACCGCCGCGCTCGGCTTCGACGCTCCCGTCCACGCCCTGCTTACTGGCACGCCGAACGAGTTCGACCGGCGCATCGAGACCATCGAGGCGCCGCGCTACGGTCTCGTCGGCCAGTCGCGCGACATCGAGATCGCCGTGCGCGAGACGGGAAAGGGGGCAGGCTCCGGCAAGCCGGTTCAGCTCCGCGTGCGCCGCGAGGGCCGTCCGGACGAGCTGCGCACGGCCGCCATCGACGAGCGCGTCGCCATCGAGATGCCGTTTCCGCATGCCGGGACCAACATCCTCGAGGTCGAGCTCGAGACCGCGCCGGGCGAGCTGACGGCCGCCAACAACCGCGTCGTCATCGTCGCGGAGGGCGTGCGCGAGAACCTGCGCGTGCTCCTCGTCTCGGGCGAGCCGCACGCGGGCGAACGCACCTGGCGCAACCTCCTCAAATCGGACGCCGCCGTCGACCTCGTCCACTTCACCATTCTACGTCCGCCCGAGAAGCAGGACGGCACGCCGATCAACCAGCTCTCGCTGATCGCCTTCCCGACCAAGGAGCTGTTCTCGGACAAGATCCGCGACTTCGACCTGATCATCTTCGATCGCTACGAGCATCGCGGCATCCTGCAGCTCGCCTACTATGACAACATCGCCCGCTACGTGGAAGGTCACGGCGGAGCGGTGCTGATCGCGGCCGGCAACGATTACGCGGGCATGACCAGCCTCTACCGCACGCCGCTCTCGCCGATCCTTCCGGCTGCGCCCACCGGGCGCGTCCTCGAGGAGCCGTTCCGCGCGCGGATCACCGAGGAAGGCTTCCGCCATCCGGTCACGCAGGGGCTGCAAGGCGCCAACACGACGAACCCCGATCGTCCCCCGACCTGGGGCCACTGGTTCCGCCAGGCCGAGGTCCGGCCCGACCGCGGGCGCGTCGTCATGCAGGGCGCGGAGGACAAGCCGCTGCTGGTGCTCGACCGCATGGGCAAGGGCCGCGTGGCGCTGCTCACCTCCGACCACGCCTGGCTGTGGGCGCGCGGCTATGACGGCGGCGGCCCGCATACCGATCTCCTGCGCCGTCTCTCGCACTGGCTGATGAAGGAGCCCGACCTCGAGGAGGAACGCCTGATCGCCTCGGCGCGTGGCCTCAAGCTCACGCTCGAACGGCGCACGCTCGAGGATGCCGTGGCGCCGGTCGTCCTCTCCGCACCGGGCGGCGAGCGCCAGGAGATCAAGCTCGAGCGCGAGCGGCCGGGCGTCTGGAAGACGACGCTCGATGTGACGCTGCCGGGTCTCTACAAAGCCGAGACGCAGGCGACGTCGGGGCCGCTCACCGCGGTCGCCCACGCCGGCGTCGAGGACCCGCGCGAGATGAGCGAGGTGGTCGCCACAGACCAGAAGCTCAAGCCCCTGATCGAGCAGACGGGGGGCGGCGTGTTCTGGACGCGCACGGACCCGGCGAGCGCGGGCTCCAGTGTGACGGTGCCGCGCGTGACGCTGATGTCGGGGGCGCGCGTGCTGGCGGGCTCCGGCTGGATGGGCCTCAGCGACCGCGAGGCGGTCGTGACCAAGGGCGTGAAGCTGACGCCGATGTTCACCGGGCTCCTCGCCCTTGCCGCCCTCCTCGCCCTGCTGGCCATGGCCTGGTGGCGCGAAGGGCGCTAATCCGCGTCACACGAGGATCCTGCGGGCGTCGTATTTGTGGAAGCTTGCGCAACCCACGAGTTGAGGAAGGCAAAACAGTGGCTACACCTTCCGCTTCAGCACGCTGATGCGTCCGTCGCCTTCGAGGCGCGCGAGGCGCACCTCGCGCACGTCCTCGACCTCGTTCTGGCGCAATTGGCTCATGAGCTCGTCCTCCGTCAGCATCTCGGCGCGCAGCGCGTCTGGCACGAGATGCCCATTCTCGATGAGCTTGAGCGACGGCGCCGTGAGCACCGGCCTCAGCGCGGGGAAGCGCCATGCCAGCCAGTCGATGACGTATTCCCAGAACACGATGGTGAGCACGAGCACGATGCCCTCGGTGACGGACTGGTAGTCCTTGCCGAGCCCGTTCTGTGCGGCATCCGCGATCAGCACGATGACGAGCAGGTCCGCCGGCCCGAACTGCCCCGCCTGACGCCGCGCGATGAAGCGCAGGATGGCGAACAACGCGAGATACATGAGCGTGCCCCGGGCAACGACCTCGAGAACGCCCAGGCTCGGAATAAACACCGCACTCCAGTCGACCGTCATGATACGCCTCCTCGCTCCATGACCCAGGGAACGCCGGGGCGGGTCCATCCGTTCTGTGAGCATGTCATCCGGGCTCGACAGACTGGCCGCGCGGATCGTGGCGCATGCCGGCGAGAAGGCGCTGGCGATCGTGACGGCCGAATCCTGCACCGCGGGCACGCTTGCCGCTCTGCTCGCCGACGCGCCGGGCGCGGGGAGCCGCTTCCAGGGCGGCTTCGTGACCTACGCGAAGGCGTGCAAGACCCGGCTGCTCGGTGTCCCCGCCGTGTTGATCGCGGCGCACACCGCCGTCAGCCGCGAGGTGGCCGAGCGCATGGCGACCGGGGCCCTCGATGCCAGCGGCGCGGATGTCGCGGTTGCCGTTACGGGCGTTCTCGGGCCGGAGCCGGACGAGGACGGCAATCCCGTCGGCCTGATCCACATCGCCGCCGCAACCCGTGGCGGACAGGTTCGTCATGCGGAAATCCGATCGCAGGAGCCTTCGCGCGCCGCCAACCGCGAGCGCGCTTTGGCCGAGGCCCTGACGCTGCTTGCCGATGCACTCGCGAAAGCTCCGTCGAAGGCCGCATGACGCAGGAGCCGCAGCGGCCATTGCCGACGTGTCTGGATCCCAGCCGTCCATGCGGAGTATGGCTCCGCCATGAGGCCGGGATGACGTTTGTTGTTGGGACGCCGGTTGCCGCAAACTCAACGTCATCCCACGCAGCCTGCCCCGGCGAAGGCCGGAGTCCAGACGCGCATCCGCAGAGCACCGGCGTGGCCTATCCGGGCGCCTGCGCGGTCTTGACGATTACGCGGTAACCTTTGGCTTCGAGCTGCGCGAGCACGCCTTCGAGGTGCGAGCGGTCGCGCGTCTCGATCACGAGGTTGAGCTCCGTGCCGCGCGCCGGCAAATCCGTGAACACGCGCTGATGGTAGACCTCGACGATGTTGGCACCCGCCTGGCCGACCACGGACGAGACGCGCGACAGCTCGCCAGGACGGTCCGGAATGTCGATCGTGAGCCGCGAGAGCCGCCCCTCGCGGGCCAACTCCCGCGTCAGCACGCTTGCGAGCAGGCGCGGGTCGATGTTGCCGCCCGTCAGCGGAAGCCCGAGCGTGCGCCCCTTCCAGCGCTGCCGGTCGGCGATGACGGCGGCAAGCCCCGCTGCGCCCGCGCCTTCGACGACCGTCTTCTCGATCATCAGGAGCGCGAACGTCGCCCGCTCGAGGTCGGTCTCGCTGACGAGCACGATGTCGTCCACGAGGCGGCGGATGATTGCTGCGGTGAGGGAGCCCGGATCGGCCACCGCGATGCCTTCGGCCAGCGTGTCGCCGCGCGCCGGCATCTGCGTGCCCTTGATGACGTTGTACATCGAGGGATAAAGCGCCGCCTCGACGCCAACGATCTCGATGTCGGGCTTCAGGGTCTTGGCCGCCACCGCCATGCCGGCGATGAGTCCGCCGCCGCCCACGGGCACGATCAACGTGTCGATGGCCGGCACCTGAGCGAGCATCTCGAGCGCCACCGTCCCCTGCCCGGCGATGACCAGCGGATCGTCGAACGGGTGCACGAACACGAGCCCGTGCTCGGCGCCGTAGGCGCGCGCGAAGCGCGCTGCGTCCTCGAGCGTCTTTCCTTCGAGGATGACGTGCGCCCCCCAGCGCTTGGTATTCTCGGCCTTCACCGCTGGCGTTCCCTCCGGCATCACGATCGTTGCCGGAATGCCGAGCCGGCCCGCGTGATACGAGACGCCCTGGGCGTGGTTGCCGGCCGACATGGCGATCACGCCGCGCGCGCGCTCGGCCGGGGTCAACGCCGAGAGCCGGTTCAATGCCCCGCGCTCCTTGTAGGAGGAGGTGAACTGCAGGTTCTCGAACTTGAGCCAGATCTCCGCGCCGAGATCGCGGGAGAGCGTCGTGCTGCGGTCGCAGGGCGTGCGGACCACCGCGCCCTCGATGACCTCAGCCGCGCGCATCACGTCGTCGAACGTGACTGCGATATCGGAAACCGTGCTGTCAGCCATCGGGATCGCCTCGGGACTTCGCCTCGCCGCTCGGGGTTTGAGCCGCGAGCGAAATTCGATACAACGGCCGCCGGGCGAAGAACAGGGTTCGAGGATGGCAAACGTTGCATGGATCGGGCTCGGCGTCATGGGCTACCCCATGGCCGGGCATCTCTTGACCCGAGGCGGACACGACGTCTCCGTTTACAACCGCACGGCGGCCAAGGCCGAGGCCTGGGTCGCAGCGTACGGGGCGGGCACGGCCAAAGCCACCCCGCGCGCCGCGGCGGAGGGGGCGGACCTCGTGTTCTGCTGCGTCGGCAACGACGACGATCTGCGACAGGTGACGCTCGGGCCTGACGGCGCGTTCCACACCATGCGCGAGGGCGCGATCTTCATCGACCACACCACCGCGTCCGCCGACGTCGCGCGCGAGCTTGCCGCCGAGGCCGCACGGCGCGGGCTCGCCTTCATCGACGCGCCGGTCTCCGGCGGCCAGGCGGGCGCCGAGGCGGGCCAGCTCACCGTCATGTGCGGCGGGGATGCGGAGGCGTTCCGATCGGCCGAGCCCGCGATCCGCGCCTTCGCCAGGGCGGTGCGGCTCATGGGTCCGTCCGGATCGGGCCAGCTCGCCAAGATGGTGAACCAGATCGCCATCGCGGGCCTCCTGCAGGGCCTTTCGGAGGCCATCGCCTTCGCCGAGAACGCCGGTCTCGACGTGGTGGCCGTCATCGACACCATCTCGAAGGGGGCGGCCCAGTCGTGGCAGATGGAGAACCGCTGGCAGACCATGCACGCGCGCCGGTTCGACTTCGGTTTCGCCGTCGACTGGATGCGCAAGGACCTCGGCATCTGCCTCGCGGAGGCGCGGCGCAACGGCGCGGTGCTGCCGGTGACGGAGATCGTCGACCGCTTTTATGCGGAGGTGCAGGATCAGGGCGGCAGCCGCTGGGACACCTCGAGCCTGATCGCGCGCCTGCCCTCGCCCTCCGCCTCCCGCGCGTGAGGGACGCGCCGGGATCGGGGCCGCGTACTGAGCCAAGAGAGCGTGGCTGGACTCCGGCCTTCGCCGGAGTGACGTTGAGTCTAGGTCATGACCTAGCCGCCCTTGCGTTTCTCCGTCGGCGGGCGCGCGAATTCGAGCGGCAGCGCTGTCGTGTGCTTGATCTCCTCCATGGCGAACGCCGAGGAGACCTTCGCGATCTCAACGTTGGAGATGAGCTTCTTGTAGAACACATCGTAGGCGGCGATGTCCGGCACCGCGACGCGCAAGAGGTAGTCCACGTCGCCCGACATGCGATAGAACTCGACCACCTCGGGAAACTCCGCGACCGCGCTGTGGAAGCGCTCGAGCCAGGCGAGGCTGTGCTGGTCGGTCTTGATCGAGATGAACACGGTGACGCCCGCGTTGACCTTGACCGGATCCAGCACGGCAACGCGCCGCTTGATGACGCCGAGTTCCTCGAGCTTCTGGATGCGCCGCCAGCAGGGCGTGGTGGAGAGGCCGATCTCCTTGCCGATCTCGGCGACGGGCCGCGTGCAGTCTTCCTGCAGGATGGCCAGGATCTTGACGTCCATGTCGTCGAGCATGAGCGACCGCGCTGAAATGAAATTCCTAATTATCGCGATTGCATAAAGTCAGTTTTTTGCACCCCCGCGGTCAAGGGGGGACTTTGGTTTATTTTTCGCCAACGGGTCAAATAAGGGCGGCGACTTCCCGTCTGAGTTCCGGCAGCAGGTCCGCCTCGAACCAGGGGTTGCGCTTCAGCCATGCATTGTTGCGCCAGGACGGGTGCGGCAGCGGAAAGAAGCGCGGAGGGCCCGGCCGCGCGAGAAGGCGGCGGTAATCGCGCACCGTCTCTCCGAGCGTCGCCCCGCAGTCGGCCCCGAGATGCCAGCGCTGGGCGTAAAGCCCGACCAGAAGCACCAGCTCGAGTTGTGGCAGCAGGGCGAACAGGCGCGGGCGCCAGAGGGGGGCGCACTCCCTGCGCGGCGGCAGGTCTCCGCCGGTCTTGCCGAGGCCCGGAAAGCAGAACCCCATCGGGAGGATGGCGACCCGCTGCTCGTCGTAGAACTCGGCATCGCCGACGCCCATCCACGCCCGAAGCCGCACGCCCGACGGATCGCTGAACGGCACGCCCGAGGCGTGGACCCGCGTCCCCGGCGCCTGTCCGACGACCGCCAGCCGCGCCGTCGCCGAGACGCGCAGAACCGGGCGCGGCTCGTGGGGAAGCGGCGCGCCGTCCGGCGCATCAACGCAGCGCCGGCAGTGGCGGACCTCGCGCACCAGACGGTCGAGCGCACGTGTCACGCGGGCGTTTCCCTCCTTTGGCCGCGGTGGATCAGACGTCGCGTTGCAGCCCGTCCTCGGCGAGGCTCACCTGGGGGTGGCGGATCGCGTCGCGGTTGGCCAGCGCTTCAGGCCCCAGATGCGTCAGCATCACGTGCCTGGCGCCGAGCCGCGGGAGGTTGGCCTCGATCGTCCGCCAGTTGAGATGATAGCTCGCCGCGCGCTCGAACGCGAAGCACTCGCAGATGAAAAGGTCGGCGCCCTGGGCCGCAGCGACCAGCGCCTCGACCCATTCCGTGTCGCCGGAGAATGCCAGCACCTTGCCGCCGGCCTCAAACCGGAGGGCGTAAGGCGTGGCCCCCGACGGGTGGCTGACGACGAACGGCGTCACCCGCACGCCCCCCTCCTCCAGCGGCTCGAAATCCCGCCAAGTCCGGAAGCGCAGCTCGAAACGCCGTTCAGCTTTCGTCGATCCGGGAAACAGGGCTTCGGCGGCGGCGTCGAAGCGCTCCGCAATGCCGAGCGGCCCGACCACGGTCAAGGGCGCCCGCCGATCCGCGACATGCACCGCATGGATCAGGAACCAAACGAGTCCACCGAAGTGGTCGCCATGCAGATGCGACACGAATACGGTAGAAATACTATTAGGATCAATGCCTTGCCGAAACAGACCGGTGAGCGACGTGGCGCCGCAGTCGATGAGGAAGCTTCCCTGCGTCAGGGCGACGTGAAAACAGGTCTGAAGCCGCCCGCCGGAGCCGAAGGCATCGCTCGATCCAATGACTGTGAGCTTCATGTCCGGCTCCCGCGCTGGCCGCCCCCGCCCTCCCACCTTCGAGCCTTATGCACGGTCCGCCTGTTCCGTAGGGAACAGCGTGTCCCGTCCCGGGGCTAACCCATCGTTAGCGAATTCTGGGGAGAGTAGCCGTGGCAGAACCCACGACCTATCACCCTCGCAAGATATGCGGCAAGGCCCTGTTTCAACAGGAACCGGGAGGAGTGAATTGGCCGTCGTGATCGCCTCTACGGCGGACATATGGACCAAGAGACCCGAAAGAAAATCCTTGCAGACCTGCGCGAGCGCCACGTCGCCCGCAAGCGCGGCGATGAAGACGTGCGCGCCGCGCGCGATCGGTTGAAGCGGCGCAGCGAGATTAAGCCCGAGTTCGAATACGAGCTGATATCGGTCTTCGCCCGCAACGAGCTGTCGGCATCGGTAACGATCTGGGCCCTGGCCGCGATCTTCGCGCTCGCCTCCATGTTCTGGGCGCCGTGGATCGAAGGCTGCCTGTGGCTGATCCTCGTCATCATGTCGAAGGTGACGCTGCTCGAACTGTGCCGCCGCTTCATCGCCCAGGTTCGCCCCGACGACGATCTCGGGCCGTGGCGGCGGAAGTTCTTCCTCGCCGAAGCGTTCTCCGGGCTCGTCTGGGCCGGGTTCGCACTCGTGGGCTTCTTCGACCAGGATCATGCCGCACAGTCGGTCGTGTTCTCCTCCCACGTCTTCATCTTTGCCTCCCTGATCGTGCTGCTCGCCGTGCGCATGACGTTCACGTCGACGGTGATGAGCCTGCTCTACGTGGGCACCATCCCCATGACGCTCGCGGTCTCGGCGCGCCTCATCATGCTCGAGGAGCCGTTCTACTACGCGCTCACCACCATGGCGGTCGGCGTTCACGTCTACTTCGTCTTCCTGGCCAAGGGCCTGCAGCAGACGACGCTGCAGATGCTGGCGTTCCGCGCCCAGAAGGACATCCTGATCGCCGAGCTCGACGAGGAGCGGCTGCTCTCGGACGAAGCCCGCCGCCGCGCGGAAGCCGGCAGCAAGGCGAAATCGCGCTTCCTCGCCACCATGAGCCACGAGCTCAGAACACCGCTCAACGCCATCATGGGCTTCTCGGAAGTGATGAAGGACGAGATGTTCGGCCCGCACTCCGCGCCCGTCTATCGTGAGTATGCCAACGACATCTACGAAAGCGGCCGCCACCTGCTGCAGCTCATCAACGAGATCCTCGACCTGTCGCGCATCGAGGCCGGCCGTTATGAGCTCGTCGAGGAGCGCGCCCACCTCGGCGACATCGCGCAGGACTGCGAGCGCCTTCTTATGCTGAGGGCCTCCGGCAAGGGCCTCCGCGTCGACCTGTCGATTGCGCCGGATCTGCCCCAGGTCTGGATCGACGTGCGGGCCATGCGCCAGATCTGCCTCAACCTGCTTTCCAACGCCATCAAGTTCACGCCCCGGGGCGGCGCCGTCGCCGTCACGGTGGCTCCGACCGCGGACGGCGGCCAGATGCTGTCCGTCGCCGACACGGGCCCTGGCATCCCGCAGGACGAGATCCCGAAAGTGCTGCAGGCGTTCGGCCAGGGCTCGCTCGCCCACGAGACCGCCGAGGGCGGCACCGGGCTCGGACTGCCGATCGTGCAGAACCTGATCGAGCTGCACGGCGGCACGTTCGACCTTGCCTCCGAGCTGCGCAAGGGAACCGTGGTCCGCGTGACGCTGCCTCCGCAGCGCGTGCTCACGAGCGTGGCGCCGCTTCAGCCGCTCGGAGCCGAGCGCCATCGCCAGCCGCCGCCCTCGACGCGCAAGCCGCACCTGCGCGTGACGCCGATACCGCCCGCACCGACCACACGCCCCCCGCGCGTGGCCTGAGCGTCTTTCCGGGCGGGAACAAGGCCGGTGCGAGCAATCGGCGTGTCCGGATCCCGGCCGTCCATGCGGAGCATGGCTCCGCCATGAGGCCGGGATGACGTTCTATTCGGGGCAACCGGATAGTATCCTCACAACCCCCCGTAGGGCGGGGCCCAGACACGTCGCCAAGAAGGTTCGGCATAGAGACCACCGTGCCTCCCGCGCCGGCCAGCTTTACGCGGCGGCCACGCTTGAGCGAAGGGGCTGGAATCCCTAGATTTGCTAATGATGGAATCCCCCTGCATCAAGATCTGCGTCATCGATCCCACGGACGGCCTCTGCGAAGGTTGCCGCCGATCGCGCCATGAGATTGCCCGCTGGACCTCCTACACGGACGCCGAGCGCCGCCGGATCATGGCGGAGCTTGCGACCCGCGCACCCCGCGCCCGACCGAGAATGCAGCCGGAAACGCCGTAACCATCATGCTTGCAGTCCTCCTCGCCGTCCTCGCCGCCCTGATCGCGCTCTTCTGGATGCTGAGCGACGGCGACAGCAGTCAGCTGACCGGCGTCCTCGGCGACAACATCGGCTACGTGATCGGCCTGCTGGCCCTCGGCCTCCTCTACCTCGCGATGCTGAGCGGCGACTATCACGGCCGTCGGCGCGACGCCGTCCGTCACGTGGCGGTGTGGATGCTGATCGGGCTGGCGCTGGTGGTCGGCTATACCTACCGCGAGGAGCTTCGCACCGTGGTCAACCGGGTGGCGGGCGAGGTGCTGCCGCCCGGCCATACCATCCTCATGGAGACGACTCCCGCGGGCGAGCAGGCGGTTCGCCTGCGCCGCCAGGACAATGGCCATTTCGTCGCCCGCGGCGCTGCCAACGGCGTGAGCCTGGCGCTGCTGGTCGACACCGGCGCCTCGACGGTGGTGCTGAAGCCGGCCGACGCCGCGCGCGTCGGTATCGACACCGCCGCGCTCTCCTTCACGACGCCGGTATCGACCGCCAACGGCACCACCTACGCCGCTCCGGTGCGCCTGAAATCGATCTCCGTCGGGCCGCTCGAGGTCCGTGACGTGGAGGCGCTCGTCGCCCAGCCGGGTGCGCTCAACGAGAACCTGCTCGGTATGAGTTTCTTAAAGCGTTTGCGCTCCTATGAGTTTTCCGGCGATTTCCTGACCCTGCGGGGCTGAGAGCCGAAAAACCAGACAGGCGCGTCCCAGCGACGGGGCAAGCCGTACCGGGACTCCGAGCATGGCCCTTTCCTCCGGCACGCGATCCCTCTTCGGCGAGTTTGCGAGCTGGGGGGCTGCAGCCGCCATCCTCATCGCCGGCATCGTCCACTACGAGAGCCTGCGCACCGCCGTGGGCGACGTCCTCGGCCTTCACACCCCCGACGGGCCGGCGGCGACAGCCGAAGCCGCTCCCCTCTCCGCCGCGCCGCGCGCGAACGGCGTGGAGAAGCTCGAAGCCTTCGCCGATGGCCACTATTACGCCACCGCCGAGGTGAACGGACGCCCGCTCGACGTGATGGTCGATACCGGAGCCTCCATGGTTGCATTGACATATGAAGATGCGGAACGCGCGGGCCTCAGGCTCAAGCGGTCGGACTTCACCGCCCGGGTCAACACCGCCAACGGCCCGGCCGCCGTCGCCCCTGTCATGCTGGACAGCGTGAGCATCGGGGGCATCACGGTGCGCGACGTGCGTGCTGCCGTCTCAGAGCGCGGCCGCCTCGACAAGACGCTGCTCGGCATGAGCTTTCTTTCCCGCCTCGAGCGCGTGGACATCAGCCAGGGACGTCTGACGCTAGTCGAGTGATACGCTCATCCCTGAACCATTTCGGTCGCGGCGCATTGTAGCGCTGGCGGCGTGTGGCGGACGCTGCGGCAGTGGTGCATAAAGAGCGCCGTGCACGGACGCTTTCGCTCCACCCCCGATTTCGCCGCATTCCCTTTGCATCAGCCAGCCATCATTGCCGCCGACACCGCGCGCCGCTCGCCCGGCGCGCTTCACGAGAAGGCCTCCCGATGTTTCCCAAACCCCGCGCCGCCCTGAAGCCCAATACGCTCGACTTCGAGCGGCTGCCGCTGGTGAAGCCGACGGGCTTCCGCGAATACGACGCGCGCTGGCTGTTCCCGCAGGAGATCAACCTGATGGGGCTCAACGCCGTGGGGCTCGGCATGGCCGCCCTGTTCACCGAGCGCGGGGTGGCGAAACGCATCGTCGTCGGCCACGACTACCGCTGGTACTCGGGCGCGGTGAAGCAGGCGCTGATCACCGGCCTGCTGGCCGGCGGTTTCGAGGTGCACGACATCGGGCTTGCGCTCTCGCCTATGGCCTACTTCGCCCAGTTCGAGCTCGACGTCGAAGGCGTCGCCATGGTCACGGCCTCCCACAACGACAACGGCTGGACCGGCATCAAGATGGGGCTCGCACGCCCCTTGACCTTCGGTCCCGACGAGATGAGCCGGCTGAAAGAGATCGTTCTCAAGGGTGAGTTCAAAGCGCAATCGGGCGGCCGCTACGTCTTCGTGCCCGATCTCGCCGAGCGCTACATGAAGGATCTCGCCAACCGCCCGCGTCTGAAGCACCCGCTCAAGGTGGTCGCCGCCTGCGGCAACGGCACCGCGGGCGCCTTCGCGCCCAAGGTTCTCGAAGCCATCGGCTGCGAGGTGGTGCCGCTCGACGCGGAGCTCGACCACAGCTTCCCGCGCTACAATCCGAACCCCGAGGATATGACGATGCTACACGCCATCGCCGACGCGGTGGTGACGCACAAGGCCGACGTGGGCCTGGGCTTCGATGGCGACGGCGACCGCTGCGGCGTGGTCGACAACGAGGGCCACGAGATCTTCGCCGACACCGTCGGCGTCATGCTCGCCCGCGACATCTCCGCCATTCACAAGAACCCGGTCTTCGTCGCCGACGTGAAATCCACCGGCCTCTTCATGACCGATCCCGTCCTCCAGGCGGCCGGCGCCAGGACGCTCTACTGGAAGACCGGCCATTCCTACATGAAGCGCTACACCTTCGAGCAGAAGGCCCTGGTCGGCTTCGAGAAGAGCGGGCACTTCTTCTTCCAGCCGCCGCTCGGGCGCGGCTACGACGACGGCCTCGTCGCCGCCATCGCCGTCTGCGACATGCTCGACCGGGCGCATGGGAAAACCCTTGCCGACCTCAGGCGCGCGCTCCCCAAGACCTACCAGTCGCCGACCATGTCGCCCCACTGCGACGACGAGAAGAAATACGGCATCGTCGAGAAGATCGTGGCCGAGTACGAGGCGCTCGCCAGAAGCGGCGACACGGTTGCGGATCAGAAGATCCGCGATCTCGTCACCGTCAACGGCGTGCGCGTGACGCTCGCGGACGGAACCTGGGGCCTCGTGCGCGCCTCCTCCAACAAGCCGGAGCTGGTGATCGTCGTCGAAAGCCCGGTCTCGGAGGCGAACAAGATCGCCATGTTCCGCGACATCGAGACCCGGCTCGCGAAGTTCCCCGAGGTCGGCGAATACAATCAGAAGATCTGAGCCCCTCCTCCGCGCGCCCGTCAAAGCATCGAGGCGAGCAGCCGCAAGGCGACGAGCGCGAGGAACGCGGCAAACGCCAGCTCGAGCTTGCGCCGCGGGAGGCCGTGCGCGACGCGGACGCCGAGCGGGGCGGCAAGCACGCTCGACGGGATGATGATTGCCGCGCCGAGCATGCTGACGAAGCCGAGCGAGAGGGGCGGCAACTCCGGATTGCCCCAGCCCGCCCACACGTAGCCGATGAGCCCGGGGACGGCGATCAGCGGCCCGAACCCGCTCGAGGTCGCCACCGCTTTCAGGATCGGCCAGCCGCAGAGCGTGAAGAGCGACACCAGGAACATGCCTCCGCCGATGCTCATCAGCGTCGAGACGAGGCCGATCGAGAACGCCGCGAGCCGGACCGGAGCGTTATTGGGAACGTCGTCGGCGATCCGCCAGTCTTCGCGCCCGAGCGCCATTTTGACCGACAGGAGGGCTCCGCACACGATCCACACCCCCTTGAGCGCCGCGCTCGAGACGCTGGACACCAGCACGGCGCCGACGAGCACGCCCGCGACGACATACGGCCCGAGGCGGTGCAGCACCGCGGTTTCGACGAAACCCTTCCGAAGATGTCCGCGAAACGACGAGATCGCGGTCGGCACGATCACCGCGAACGAGGTGCCGAGCACCAGATGCATGCGGATGCCGTCCGGCACGCCGAGGAACGTGAAGGTCTCGTACAGCACCGGTACCAGCACGCCGCCGCCGCCGATGCCGAGCAGCCCGGCGAGAAAGCCCGTCGCGATCCCCGCGGCGACGAGCGCGAGCGCGAGCCATACGAGGTCGCCGCTGGCCAGTGCCGGATCCATGCGCCGGGCCCCTACGCCCCGGCCGCCGCGGCGGAAGCGGGGATCGCAGCGTCCTCGCGACGCTCGGCGATGGCGATCGCCTCCATCAGCACATCGAGGCCCGGTCCTTCGCCCACGCCGTGCTCGGACAAATGACGCCGGAACTGCCGCGCGCGCGGCTGGCCGTGGTAGAGCCCGAGGATATGCCGCGTCACGGAGTTGAGCCGCCCGCCGCGCGCGAGATGATCGCGCACATACGGCACCAGACGGTTCAGGATCTCGCCGCGCGCTGGCTCGGGCTCATGCGCCGCGAAAAACGTCCGGTCGATCCCGGCCAGGATGTAGGGCGTCTGATACGCGGCGCGGCCAAGCATCACGCCATCCACATGCTCGAGATGGTCCGCCGACGCCGCGAGCGTCTCGATGCCGCCGTTGAGAACGATGGTGAGATCGGGCCGCGACGCCTTGAGCCGGTAGACGCGCGCATAGTCGAGCGACGGGACCTCCCGGTTCTCCTTCGGAGAAAGCCCTTCGAGCCACGCCTTGCGCGCATGCACGATGAAGGTGCTGATGCCCGCGTCGGCAACAGTCGCGATGAAGCGCGAGAGGTCCGCCTCGCTGTCCTGGTCGTCGATGCCGATGCGGCACTTGACCGTGACGGGGATCCTGACTCGTGCCGTCATCGCGCTGGCGCACGCCGCCACGAGCTCCGGCTCCGCCATCAGGCAGGCGCCGAAGCGCCCCTCCTGCACGCGGCTCGATGGACACCCGATATTGAGATTGATCTCGTCGTAGCCGGCCGCTTCGCCGATGGCGGCCGCTTCGGCGAGCCGCGCCGGATCCGATCCGCCGAGTTGCAGCGCCAGGGGCCGCTCGGCGCCGTCGAACCCGAGGAGGCGCGCTCGGTCGCCGTGGATCACGGCCTCCGCGGTCACCATCTCCGTGTAGAGCCGTGCCTTCCGCGTCATGAGGCGATGGAACGAACGGCAATGCCGGTCCGTCCAATCCATCATGGGCGCAACACAGAACCTATGCGATTGAGATTGCACGTACTTTTACGTCGTCTCGAAGGGTAACGAGTGAACGTGTGCACTCGTTTTCACTGAACGTCCCGCGAATTCTGCGCCTCACGGCACAGGATTCGCACACGCGGCGAGTGAGTGCACACGATGGTCACCTTCGCAAGACTCAACTCCGGGCGCTGGCGTGCGCAGGTTCGCCGCAAGGGCCGCTACGCGGCCGACACGTTTCTTCGCCGCCGCGACGCGGAGATGTGGGCACTCGAGGTTGAGCGCGCGATCGATCTTGGCCAAGCCACGCCCGCCAAGACCAGGAAGGCGCTAGCGACATTCAAGGACTTGATCGACCTACACGAGAGAGATTTACACGAGGTCAGAGAGCCCATTCGTCGCTCCAGGCCGCAGTTACGCACTGCAGCCTGGAGCGCTGTCGCCAATCTCCTCAAAATCGTCCGATGACCGCACCATAAATTCGGTTGGCTTTTCCGGAGCCTTCGCCAGCCGTTCCGGTCGCCGCTGCGCCGCCGAATACGTCTCGCTCGGCGTAGACGTATTCGAGGCCGACATCGAGCCACCCGGTATCGACCGTGGTGCCCCTGACCTCGGCGAAGGGGCTCCAAATGAGATTGACGATCCCCTGCTGTATTTCACTGTTCAGCAACGTGGCCGACGCCGATCCCGGCGTGAAGCTGAGCGCATAGTCCGGATAATCATGCCAGGCGTACGAGTAGGCAAAGTTGCTGCGTAGCTCCGGCGTCCAGAAACGGCGATAGGCCAGGGTTGCGCCATAGGCCGACACAGCGTCGAGGCTAGGGTCCTCGAACGGTAAGCCGACGCTCGAAATCGCATCTTGCCCGTTGCTATTGCCTGCGAAGTAGCGCCCGAGCCCTTCTCCGTAGTAGGCCATACCGATCAATTGATCGGGGCCGAACGCATCCGACATCCACCGCATCGGAAAGAGCACACGCCCGGCTGCGCCGCCACCGAGCACGTCCTCGCTGAACGCTGGCGGTGCGGCTGCGGTGCCGGCCGTGCGGATGCTGACTTGTCGCAACAGGCCACGAGCGTCGATCTCCAGGCCATCGTGGCGATAGGTCAGCCTCGCAAGCGCATCAGGCACGGACGTAAATGCGGGGCTGAGGCCGCCGGCGAACCCCCCGCCTGTAGTGATAACGCCGTCACGGGACGTATACTGCGTATCCGGCCACTCCAACGAAACCTGACCGGTCAATCCCGGAGCGAATCGTGCGGTTGCACGGATCTGAGGTTGGCGCACGAACGATTGGTTGAGATTGGTTGCGTCATTCAGAGTTTCGTATATGCCGTCGTTCCAAAGGCTGTTGGCTTGACCGAAGAGCACGCGAAACTGATCAGTGCCGAGTTCGGCCCAAGCTTGGCGCAGGCGGAAGACAGCGTTGTTGGACACCGGGGCGCCACCACCGAAATCGCCTTCGAAGCGGGTTTCGAGAGTGCCATAGCTCGTAAGCGTCCGGGTATCCATGCCGATGCGACTGAATCTGGCCGTCATGCCGAAGTCGCCGCCTTGGATATCGGCGAGGCTACCTGTAAGGGGAATTGCAAACGGCGGAGGTGCATCCGACTGGTTGCGGCCGTTGAAATCACGGTGCGCACTTGTCTTTGCAAAGCCGTAGGCTCTGACTTCCGTATTGGTTCCGGGAACCCGCATGGAAATACCGGGCAAGTCGGAGCGGAGCGCGTCCTCGTACTGAGAGCCCATCGGCTCAGGTGGACGCAGGCCGGGCACACTTGTCGCGGCCTGCTGCAGCACAGGAGCGGGGTCATAAGGCTGAGGCTGCACAGCGGCCCACGCCCCGGACGCATCTTCGGCTTCTGCTTCTATTTTTTTTGGCTTGCGCTTCGGTTTCTGCGCAGCGGCCTGCGTGGGTTCGGCGCGAACGTGGGTATCCTGCTGACGGGATTCCAGCTCCTCAACGCGGCGCCTGAGCGCCTGGATCTCCGCCAGCAATTCCGCTGAGGTCGGTTCCACCGTCTGCGCCACGCTCGTTGGCATGGAAAAGAAAAACGCACCCCAACAAAGAAGGATCCGCAACAACATATTCCGCTCCCCTTACGTGTCCGGAAACGCAACGGGTACTTTCTCAATCAAGAGGTTCATACACGTGCATCACAAGGCATCGGATGGCTGCATTTCGCAATTCAACGCGGATGTGACGGTATGATGCCAAGCTTGGCGGCAGTTCGGATTTGCGTATCGTCCCTCTCGGGATGTCGTCCGAAATTTCATTCTCGAATTGGAGCCTTTCAATAAGATCCAATCGCGCCGCATCATGCGGGATGCCGATAGTGGTCAAGCCTGCTGCCTGCCGTCCATCAAGGACAGTTCGCTGTTAACGACAGATAGATTCGACACAACGGGTCAAGCGTCCGCCGGCTCCTGCCTGTGCATGTCAGCTCCGTTCCCCGCTCGTGCGGGTCCGAACCGGCTTCATGTCGCGCATGAGCGTTTGCCTCAACCGGCGACCGTCCGCGTTTGATTCGTGAGTTCAACCGATCGCCACAACACGTAACCTTATCAAGGTCGTGGAGCGGGCAATCATGAGACACAGGCACCGTCGCGCAGGGTTCACCCCAGAGAAACGCTGGACTCCCAAACGCCGGCAGGGCGATTTAGCGAATGTGCAGCGAACGCTCCATACGGCTCATTTTGCCAGCCGGGGTCCGGGGATCGCGCCAGAGAGGCGGGGAACGCTGCTCTCCAGGGTTGACCATCGGTCCGCGGTCTGCCATGCGGGCAAAGGGGCATTCCAGGAGATCGCATTTGCGCCGGGATCGGCAGCGGGTGTGACGGGCACGATGCGCCTGCCGTTCGGCCAACATACTTGAGGGCATTCACAGAGGGACGATGTCGAGCGAATCGCTGCTTCTTGTCGCCATCGCGATTCCGGCCGCAGGCAGTCTCGTTGCCGCCCTCCTTCCCACAAACGCACGGAACCTCGAAGCCTGGCTCGCCTGCGGGATCGCGCTCGCGGAGATCGCGATCTTCGGCGTTCTCTATCCGGATATCGTCGGTGGACAGGTGGTTCGCGCGGAATGGGCGTGGGTGCCTTCCGCGGGACTCTCGGTCGTCCTGCGGCTCGACGGCTTCGCCTGGATCTTCGCACTCCTCATCACCGGCATCGGCTTCCTGGTCTTCCTCTATGCGCGCTACTACATGTCGCCGGAAGATCCGGTCCCGCGCTTTTTCTCGTTCCTGCTCGCGTTCATGGGCGCGATGCTCGGCGTGGTGCTGTCGGGCAACCTCATCCAGCTCGTGTTCTTCTGGGAGCTGACGAGCTTTCTCTCGTTCCTGCTGATCGGCTACTGGCAGCATGATGCGGGCGCCCGGGCCGGCGCGCGCATCGCGCTCACCGTCACGGCGGCGGGAGGTCTCTGCCTGTTCGCCGGCGTGCTCGTGCTCGGCCATATCGTCGGCAGCTACGACCTCGACATCGTGCTCGCGTCCGGCGATGCGATCCGCGGGCACGGTCTCTACCTGCCGGCCCTCCTCCTCGTTCTCCTTGGTGCGCTGACCAAGAGCGCGCAGATACCGTTCCATTTCTGGCTTCCGCGCGCCATGGTCGCGCCGACGCCCGTGTCCGCCTACCTGCATTCGGCGACCATGGTGAAGCTCGGCGTGTTCCTGCTGGTGCGGTTGTGGCCGGCCATGTCCGGCACCGACTACTGGCTCTGGATCGTCGGATCGACCGGGCTCGTGACGTTCGTCGTGGCGGCGTTCCTCGCCATGTTCCAGAACGACCTTAAGGGCGTGCTCGCCTACTCGACCATCAGCCACCTCGGCCTCATCACGCTGCTCCTGGGCCTCGATTCGCCGCTCGCCACCGTGGCGGCCATCTTCCACCTGATGAACCACGCGACGTTCAAGGCCTCGCTGTTCATGGCAGCGGGCATCATCGACCACGAGACCGGGACGCGCGACATCCGCAAGCTCAGCGGCCTCTACCGGTTCATGCCGGTGACGGCGACGCTGGCCATGGTCGCGGCGGCCGCCATGGCCGGCGTGCCGCTGCTCAACGGCTTCCTCTCCAAGGAGATGTTCTTCGCCGAGACCATCGAGATCCACGATGGCTCCCTCATGGACGACCTGCTGCCCTACATCGTCACCCTCGCGGCGATGTTCAGCGTGGCTTATTCGCTGCGCTTCATCCGCGACGTCTTTTTCGGACCCCCGCCGACCAACCTGCCGCGGACGCCGAAGGAGCCTCCCCACTGGATGCGCTTCCCCATCGAGCTTCTGGTCGTTGCCTGCCTCGTGGTCGGCATCGTGCCGAACGTGACCATCCGGCCGTTCCTCGACGTGGCGGTGGCGGCCGTCCTCGGAGCCGAGGCGCCGCGGTTCGACCTCGCTCTCTGGCACGGGTTCACCCTGCCGTTCGTCATGAGCGTGGTCGCGCTCGCCGGCGGCATCGGCGTCTACGCGCTGCTCCGCGCCTATAACCTCGACAGCGTCACCTTCGCGCGCCGCGGCAAGAGCGACATGACGTTCGGCGGTGCCGTGAGCGCGGCTGCGCGCACGGTCATGGGCTTCATCGGCACGCGACGCCTCCAGCCGCAACTGCGCGTGCTCGTCTGCGTGGCGCTCGTCGCCGCGTTCGCCCCGCTCGCGGGACAAGCGCTCCTGTCCGACAGCCTCCGCCTGACCCCGATCGACACCGCCTTCGCCATCGTCTGGTGCATCGGGATCGTCTGCGCGCTCGCCACGGCCCAGCAGGCGAAGTTCCACCGCCTGGCGGCGCTCATCCTGATGGGCGGGGCCGGGTTCGCCACCTGCCTCACGTTCATCTACCTCTCGGCGCCGGACCTCGCGCTGACCCAGCTCCTCGTCGAGGTGGTGACGACCGTGCTCATCCTGCTCGGCTTGCGCTGGCTGCCCAAGCGCGCGGGCGAAGGCGTCCTCAAAGCCGACTCCTCGACGCTGATGCGCCGCTACGTCGACCTCTCGATCGCGCTTGCCGCGGGGACCGGCATGGCACTGGTCGCCTTCGCGGTGATGACCCGCCCGCAGACCGCCGGCGGCATCGCGCAGTACTTCCTCGAGCACGCCTATCCGGAGGGCGGAGGCCACAACGTCGTCAACGTCATCCTGGTCGACTTCCGCGGCTTCGACACGCTGGGGGAGATTACGGTGCTCTGCATCGTCGCGCTCTCCGTCTTCGCGCTTCTGCGCCGCTTCCGCCCCGCGCCCGAGAGCATCCCGATGCCGGACCAGAAGCGCGCGCAGGAGGCGTTCGACATCAATCACCCGGACCGGGATCCCGGCGAGACCATCTCCGACTATCTGCTCGTCCCGTCGGTGATCATCCGACTCCTGTTCCCGGTCATCGGCACGCTCGGCATCTATCTGTTCCTGCGCGGCCATGACGATCCGGGCGGCGGCTTCGTGGCCGGCCTGACGATGGCCGTGGCCATCATCCTGCAGTACATGGCGGCGGGCACCGTCTGGGTGGAGGATCGCATCCGGGTCTTCCCGCTGCGCTGGATGGCGGTCGGCTTCCTGTGCGCGCTCACGGCCGGCATCGGCGTCTGGACGGCGGGCGTCCCATTCCTGACATCGCGGGCCCTTGACCTGCACCTGCCGCTGATCGGCGAAATACACCTCTCGACCGTGCTCCTGTTCGATCTCGGCGTGCTGGCCATCGTGCTCGGCGCGACGGTGCTGGTGCTGATCGCGCTCGCCCACCAGTCGATCCGCACGCATCGCAAGCCGAAACCCGCCGTCGGCGCGACGGAAGGAGCCGCCTGATGGAGATCATCCTCGCCCTCAGCATCGGCGCGCTGACGAGCTCCGGCGTCTGGCTGATCCTGCGCTCGCGCACCTATCAGGTGCTGATCGGGCTGTCGCTCCTTTCGTATGCGGTCAACCTGTTCATCTTCTCGATGGGAAGGGTGCGCACGAAAGCGCCGCCCATCCTCTCGCCCGATGCTCCGGGAAACCTCGCCCACTACACCGATCCCGTGCCGCAGGCGCTGGTGCTGACGGCGATCGTCATCACCTTCGCCATGACGGCCCTGCTGCTGGTCGTGCTTCTCGCCGCGCGCGGCCTTACCCATAACGATCACGTCGACGGACGCGGAGGCGGCCAGTGAGCTCCGCCCTCGCACACCTCCCCATCGCGCTGATCCTCCTGCCGCTCGCCGCGGCCGCCCTCACGGTGCCGCTCGACGAACGCCGGCGAACCCTGAAGGCGGCGATCTCCGTCGCCTCCACGCTCGGCACGATCGCGATGGCGGTGACGCTGCTCATGGCAGCCGACGCGCTGCCTCCGGAGAGCCCCGCCGTGGCCTGCGTCTACATGCTCGGCAACTGGCCGGCACCGTTCGGCATCGTGCTGGTGGCGGACCGGCTGGCCGCGCTGATGGTCACGCTCGCGGGCCTGGTGGTCCTCTCCGGGCTCCTGTTCTCGATCGCACGCTGGCACAGCGCCGGATCGCATTTCCATGCGCTGGTCCAGTTCCTGCTGATGGGCCTCAACGGCGTCTTCCTGACCGGAGACCTCTTCAACCTGTTCGTCTTCTTCGAGGTGACGCTTGCCGCGTCCTACGGCCTCGTGCTGCACGGCTCGGGAGAGCCGCGCGTGAAGGCGGCGCTGCATTACATTGCCGTCAACCTCGCCGCCTCATCGCTGTTCCTGATCGGCGTCAGCCTCATCTACGGCGCGACGGGCACGCTGAACATGGCGGACCTCGCCCAGCGCGTGCCGACGCTGGCTGCGAGCGAGCGCCCGCTTCTCGAAGCGGGGGCGGCGATCCTCGGCATCGCCTTCCTCGTCAAGGCCGGCATGTGGCCGCTGTGCTTCTGGCTGCCGTCCACCTACACGGTCGTCGCGCCGCCGGTGGCGGCCATGTTCTCGATCATGACCAAGGTCGGCATCTACGTGGTGCTGCGTCTCTGGCCCATGGTGTTCGGCCCCGACGCCGGCACATCGGCTGCCTTCGGCAGCAACTGGCTGCTCGCCGGCGGCATCGCCACCGTGGCGTTCGGCTCCATCGGCCTGCTCGCCGCTCAGGATCTGCCGCGCCTCGCCTCGCTGAGCGTCATCGTATCGTCCGGCACGCTGCTTGCCGTCATCGCGGTCGGCAGCGCCGGTGTGACGGGGGGCGCGCTGTTCTATCTCGTGAGCTCGACGCTGGCCGTCAGCGCGCTCTTCCTGCTGATCGAGCTCATCGAGCGCAGCCGCATGCCGGGCGCGGACGTGATCGCGATCACCGCCGATGCGCGCGGCGACGAGGACGAGGCGGGTGACGGCGCGGCGGACCCGATCGGGATCGCGATCCCCGCGACGCTGGCCATCCTCGGCATCGGCTTCGCGGCCTGCGCGCTCCTCTTGGCCGGCCTGCCGCCGCTCTCGGGCTTCATCGGCAAGTTCCTCATTCTTTACGCGCTGTTTCCCGCCGGCGACGGCGCGGCCGCCACGCAACCGCCGGCGGTGTCGTGGACCCTGCTCGCGGTGCTGCTCGTCTCGGGGCTCGCCGCCACGGTTGCCATGATGCGGACGGGCATCCGCGTCTTCTGGGTGCCGATCGAGACGACGGTTCCGACGGTCCGCTTCCTCGAGGTGGTCCCGATCGTCGGGCTCTTGTTCCTCGCAGCTGCGCTGACGGTCGAGGCCGGCCCCGTCGCGAGGTTCATGCAGGCCACCGCCGAAAGCATCCACGCGCCGGAGACCTATGTGCGCAGCGTCATGACGGCACCGCGCGCGGCACGCCCGGAGACGGAGCACGCCCCATGATGCGGCTCGTCCCCTACCCGATCCTCTCCGCGTTCCTGCTCGGCATGTGGCTGCTGCTCAACCAGTCGGTCTCGCCGGGGCAGATGCTGCTCGGCTCGATCATCGGCATCGCCGGCGGGCTCGCCATCTCGACGCTGCAGATCCCGACCGGCCGCGTCCGCCGGCCGAGCGCCATCCTGCGCCTCGCCATCATCGTGCTCATCGACATCATCCGCTCGAACATCGCGGTGACGCGCATCGTCCTCAAGCCCGAGCTCAGGGCCAGATCCGACTTCATCTGGGTGAAGCTCGACATCCGCAACGAATACGCGCTCTCGATCCTCGCCTGCATCGTCACCTCCACGCCCGGTACCGTGTGGGTCAACTTCGACAGCCGCACGGGCGTCCTCTTGCTCCACGTTCTCGACCTCGTCGACGAGGCGGCATGGATCGAGCTCATCAAGACCCGCTACGAACGGCTGCTGATGGAGATTTTCGAATGAGCGCGCACGCCATCCTCGCATGGTCGGTCGCCATCTCGGAGCTCGCGCTCGTGCTCGCCATGGCGTGCGCGGCGTTCCGCATGCTGCGCGGGCCGAGGGCACAGGACCGCGTGCTGGCGCTCGATGCCTTCTATGTCGCCGGCATGATCCTCATTCTCACGTTCGGAATAGAGACCGGCGACGAGGTGTACTTCGAGGCGGCCCTCGTGATCGCCATCCTGGGCTTCATGGCGACGGCGGCGCTCGCGAAATTCCTCATGCGCGGAGAGACGATCGAATGATAATTCCTGCGGATTTCCCCGCCTGGGCGGCGCTGCTCACCGCCGTGCTCATGCTGATCGGAGCCGGCCTCACACTGATCGGCGCCGTTGGGCTTCTGCGGCTCAGGAATTTCTACGCCCGCGTCCACGCGCCGACGCTCGGCACGACGCTCGGCGTCGGTTGCGTGCTGCTCGCCTCGATCCTGTATTTCTCCGTGCTGCAGTCCCGGCCCGTGGTGCACGAGGTTCTGATCGCGATCTTCGTCACCATCACCACACCGGTTTCGCTGATGCTGCTCGTCAGCGCCGCCATGCGCCGCGACTGGAGCGAGGGGGATCCCTCCGTTCCGGCGCCGCGGGAGTAAGGCGGCGCACCCCCCGGCACCGGTCCCCGTCCCGCCGCCGGCCGGGCGGCGGGTTGCGGCGTTGTATTTGTTGATACACATCGTCTGGCCATCGGTACCCCTTGGTATTTCCGGGTTTCCGGGATATTTCGTTCAAACTTGCGATCAGCGACAGAGGCCAAAGGGGGCGCGTGATGTCCATCGGCACTCAACGGCTAGCTGGGAACGCGGACTGGTTGGCCCCGCTGACCCTGTACGCGGATAGCCTGTCGACGCGGATCGTCGCCGTTGCGGGCGCGGATGGCATCGCCATCCAGGAGTTGCTGACACGCCTGGCGCAACGCTGGATGGCCGGCGGCGTGCGCGTCGCGGGAGTGGTGGAGGAGACGTCGCCCGGCCTGCCGAAGAGCTGCGGCGGGGCGCGCCTGCGCAACCTGCGCACCGCGGCGGCCTACGAGATCTACCAGGACCTCGGCCCCCGATCGACGGCGTGCTGCCTGGACGCGCGCGGCTTCGCGGAAGCCTGCCAGCACGTCGTCGACGACATCGCCGAGTGCGACGTCGTCGTGCTGAGCAAGTTCGGGAAGCTCGAGGCGGACCGCGGCGGGCTCCTCGCCGCGTTCACGGCCGCGGCCCTGCTCGAGAAACCTGTGCTGACTGCCGTCTCGCCGGCCTTCGCCGACAGCTACCGGGCGTTCGTCGGCCCCTTCGGCGGCTTCGCGCCGCCCGACGAGGACATGCTGCACGCCTGGGGCCGCCTGGCTCGTGCCCCGTCCATGGCGGATTGAGGCGGCACGGGCCCGCAAGCGCCCGCGCCAACCCCGCGCTCACGCCGCGACATCCAGCACGATGCGGTACCGCGCCTTGCCATCGATCAGGTGCTGCATGGCGTCGTTGACGCGCGCGATGGGGAAATGCTCGGTCACGGGCGAAATGTTGTGGCGCGCGCAGAACTCGAGCATGAGCTGAGACGTCACCGGCGCCCCGTTCGGCGAACCCGAAATGCTGTTCTGCCCCATGATGAGGGGAAACGCTGCCACGGGAATGGGCTCCAGAACGGCGCCCAGGACGTGCAGCCGTCCCTTGGGGCGCAGGGCGGCGATCATGGCCGGCCAGTCGAGCGGAACGTTCACGGTGACGAGCAGAAGATCGAGCGTGCCGGCGATGCGCTTGAGATCATCGCCGTTGCGCGTGTTGACGACGTGATGGGCGCCGAACGAGCGGGCTTCTTCCGCCTTTGCATCGGTGGACGTGAAGGCCGTCACCTCGCATCCCCAGGCATGCGCGAACTTGAGCGCCATGTGGCCGAGGCCGCCGATACCGACCACACCGACGCGATCCGTCGGCCGGATGCCGAAGGCGCGAAACGGCGTGAACACCGTGACGCCGCCGCAGAGCAGCGGTCCGGCCTCCCGCGCATCGACCCCATCCGGAATCGGGATGGCCCACGGCCATTGCGCGCGCACCGTGTCCGCGAAGCCTCCGTGACGGCCGACGATGGTGCCGGTGTGGGTCGCGCAGAGGTTCTGATCGCCGTTGAGGCACGGCTGGCAGTGCATGCAGCTCGACGACGCCCAGCCCACGCCCACGCGCTGGCCGATCTTGAGGCCCTTGGCGTTGCTCCCGAGCGCCTTGACGCGTCCGATCACCTCGTGGCCCGGCACGAGCGGATAGGCCGTCATGCCCCATTCGTTGTGCATCATGGAGAGGTCGGAGTGGCAGATGCCGCAGGTCTCGACGGCGATCTCCACGTCGTCGACGCCGAGCGGCCCCGGATCATACTCGAACGGCTCGAGCGGCTTATCTGCGGCCGGTGTCGCCCATGCTTTGACTGTCATGCGATGTGAACCCTCGGTTGAACGGAGGCGCGGATCCCGCCTCGCGGTGCGGCACCCACCCTAAGCCCGGGCCGCGGCCCGGACACTCCGTTTGTTGCCTTCAAATGCGCGGCCGGAGAGAATGGTTTCACGCGGGGTCCCGCTCGCCGCCCGGCATCAGAGCCGCCCGCTGGCGTTATTTCCCGCCCGCCGGCCCGCCCTCCTCCCGCGTGGCCCCGCCCCCCTTCAACTTCATGAGAGGCGCGCCGCCGGCGGAGCCCGCGGCCTCGGCGACGACGCCGAACTCGAGCGGCTCGTCCTGCGTGTAGCGCTTGCCGAGCCGATAGGCGATCTCCGCCCGCGCCGTCTCGACACCGAGATAGAACGCATGCCCCGCATCCGCCCGCGTATCGAGGTGGGGGAAGAGCTGGAACGGATCGTCCGACACGTGGTGCCCGTTCTTGTTGTAGATGTGGACACCGTCCTCGGCCACCTCGATCCGGTAGTTCTGGTCGCGGATCTGGGTGGCGAGCGTGCGGATCTCTTCGGGCGTCGAGGCGAACCCCTTGCGGTCGCGCAGCGCCATCAGCCCGCCGCCGAAGCCCTGCGGCAGCGCGCCGGCCTTCCTGGCGGCGAAGAATTCGCGTCGCGCCCGGTCGAACTCGCGGATCGCCGTACGGCAGTGCGGGCTCACCTGCACCGCGAGCACGGCCGTGATGTCGAGCTCCGAGCAGAGGCCCATCAGCAGCGCGTTGATGCCGGTCGTATCGGCGTCCGTGAGCTCCGTCACGTTGCCGATGCCCATCAGGATCGGTACGTCCGGCCGGCGCCGCCGCAGGTCGACGTAGCGCGCCACCGAGGCGGCGAACCCGTAGTGGATGGGATCGAGGATGGGGTCGGCGTAAAAGGGCTTGCCCTTGGCGATCATGATGTCGATCACGCGATCGAGCGAATCCATATCGGCTGCGCCCGCCGAGACCAGGATCGGCACCGCCGGACCCTCGTCTGCGATCGCGATGGTCTTCTCCGACAGGCTGAGCAGAAAGTCGGCGCCGGCCTTCGTCCCCCGCGACAGCTCCTCCGCGTTGAAGCTGTCGACGCTGACCCGCACGCCGTCCGCATGCAGCGCGCGGATGGCGTCCTCGAGATGCGGAAACGGGCTGTCCGGCAGACAGCCGAGGTCGATGACATCGGCGCCATCCGCACGCAGCATCCGCGCGCGCAGGACGATCTCCTCCGGCGTCATCAAGGTTGCATCGACGATCTCGGCGAAGATGGTGACGTTGTGCTGCGAGAGGTCGGGCTTCTCTTTCGCGTGGCCGAGGTACTCGGGCAGGTCCGCCACCTCGTCCGGGCCGCGCTCGAAGCGCGTGCCGAAGAAGTCCGACAGGCGGTCGAGATCGCCGCGGAAGCGGCCCGGCATGACCACGCGGTCCGCGCCCTCGGGCAACGTAAGGCGGCGCTCGACGATGTCGGTCGTCATCAGCGCCGCGACCTTGACGCCGACGTTCGCGACCACGGGCTCGAGCGCCTCGCTCGCCACCTGCTCGGCCACGCGCCGGACGCGCGGCTCCGCCAGCGATCCCGTAACCAGCACAATCCGCTCGGCCATCGGCCTCTGATCCTCCAACGACAGCGAACGACTATGGCACGAACGCACCGGCAGCCCCAGGGGCGGCGGCGTCCACCGTTTATCTTTACTATTCCGCGGCCGGCTGCCGGCACGCCGTGGCCGCCGACCAGTCGGCCTGCCACACCGCGACCCCTTCTCGGATCGCCCGGTAGACGGCATCGCCCGAAGCCTCACCGATGGCCGTGTGCAGCCCGGCGAACTGCGCGCCGCCCGCACCCTCCGGCGCCGCCACGACGATGCAGTCCGTCCCCGTTCCCGTCACCACGACGCCCTCGCGCCGCACGCCCGCTTCGAGGATTGCCGCGGTCCGCGCCTGGGTCACGATCGACAGCGTCTCGATCATCGCCGCCGCGGAGAGCGGCTCGGAGACGTGCAGCAGCACGTTGACGGTGCCCGGCAATGGCACGGGCTCGGTGCACCGCCGGCCGACCCGCTCGCCGTTCGAAAGCCCACAGGTCGCAAGGCAGGTCGCGGTCACGGTCTCGACCTGCGACTGGACGAGGTGATGGCGCGTGATGTCGCGCGAGGTGATGAGCGGGATCGCATCCGCATAGCCGGCCTTCGCCATCAGAGCCGCGATGCCCGCGACGGGATCGAGCGACGGCGGCAGGTCCGCGTTGCGCACCTCGCGCCACGCCACGCGCCGCGCCGTCTGGAACCCGGGTCTGGTGAGCGACCAGGAGAGCATGGCCTGCGGCGCATCGAACGCGGCGACGAGATGCGGCGGGCGGCAGGTGAGCGCGAACGGCAGATCCAAGTCAGGGAGGTTCCGGAAACCGCAGAGATTGAAACAGATCGCGGACCATCGGCATATTCCGCCGGCGGGTCAAGCTTTCCCCTCCGTCCGTCGCGCGCCGGGAACCAGCGGCTTTCCCTCGGGCTGAAAAGGCTCTACTTAGGAATCATTTGCAACTAAGTTGACAAAAGGGACCGGCTCGTCTAATCCTCGGAGCGTTCGGAAGTGATCGAGAGCTCGAATGCCGCAGAATGAAAATGGCTTCGTGCGCCGCGCCGTGATCGGCGCGGCGATCGTCGGGGCCGTGGCGCTCGCGTTCGCGCTCCTTCCGGCCAGACACACCCCGGACGCTCCGACGGCAGCCGGCGAGACCAAACCGTTCCGCGTCGTGACGACGTTCACCGTCATCCAGGACATCGCTCGGAACGTCGCCGGCACCGCCGCCGTCGTCGAAAGCATCACCAAGCCCGGCGCCGAGATCCACGATTACCAACCGACCCCGCACGACATCGTCAAGGCGCAGTCCGCCGACCTCGTGCTTTGGAACGGCATGAACCTCGAGCGCTGGTTCGAGCGCTTCTTCGACAACGTGAGCGACGTGCCGAGCGTCGTCGTCAGCGACGGCATCGTCCCCATGGGGATCACGGACGGGCCTTATACCGGCAAGCCCAATCCCCACGCCTGGATGTCGCCCTCGAACGCCCTCGTTTACATCGAGAACATCCGCAAGGCGCTCGTCGCCCACGATCCGGCCAACGCCGCGACCTATGACGCGAACGCCGCCCGCTACGCGGAGGAGATCAAGGCCCTCGACGCTCCGCTGCGCGCGCGCATCGCCGCGATCCCCGAGGGCCGCCGCTGGCTCGTGACGAGCGAGGGTGCCTTCAGCTACCTCGCGCGCGATTACGGCATGCGCGAAGCCTTCCTCTGGCCGATCAACGCCGACGAGCAGGGCACGCCCCGGCAGGTGCGCAAGGTGATCGACCTCGTGCGCGCCAACGACATCCCCGTCGTGTTCAGCGAGAGCACCGTCTCCGACAAGCCGGCGCGGCAGGTGGCGAAGGAGACCGGCGCCCGCTACGGCGGCGTCCTCTACGTCGACAGCCTGAGCACCGAGGACGGCCCGGTGCCGACCTACGTCGATCTCCTGCGCGTGACCGTGGAAACCATCGCCGAGGGCTTCACCTCTTGATCTCGCCCTCCGAAAGCCCTCCCTCCATCAGCGCCAGAAACGTCACGGTCGCATACCGCAACGGCCATGTGGCGCTGAAGGACATCACGTTCGAGCTCGGCGCCGGCACCATCTGCGGTCTCGTCGGCGTCAACGGCAGCGGCAAGTCCACGCTCTTCAAGACCATCATGGGCTTCGTGCGCCCGACCGCCGGGGAGGTGCGCATCGCCGGCCTTCCCGTCGACGACGCGCTGAAGCGCAACCTCGTCGCCTACGTGCCGCAGAGCGAGGACGTGGACTGGAATTTCCCGGTGCTGGTCGAGGACGTGGTCTTGATGGGCCGGTACGGCCACATGGGATTTCTGCGCCGCGCATCGGGGGTGGATCGCCAGAAGGTGAGCGAAGCGCTTGAGCGCGTCGGCATGACAGACTTCCGCAAGCGCCAGATCGGCGAGCTCTCCGGAGGGCAGAAGAAGCGCGTCTTCCTTGCGCGCGCGCTCGCCCAGGAAAGCCGCATCGTACTCCTCGACGAGCCGTTCACGGGCGTCGACGTCAAGACGGAAACGGCAATCGTCGATCTCCTGCGCGATCTCAGAGCGCGCGGGCACCTGATGCTGGTCTCCACGCATAATCTCGGCAGCGTGCCGGATTTTTGCGATCAGGTGGTGCTGATCAACCGCGTGCTGCTCGCCGCCGGACCGACGCGGGAGACCTTCACGGAGGCCAATCTCGAGAAGGCGTTCGGCGGCGTGCTGCGTCACTTCAAGCTGGCGGGCTCCGCCCTGCACGCCGACGACGACCGGCGCACGGTGACCGTGCTCACCGACGACGAGCGCGCCCTCGTCTTCTACGGCGAGAACGGTAACGGCGATAGCGCGGGTAAGACGGAGAGAGAGAATGAGTGAGCTCCTCGTCCCCTTCGCCTACGACTACATGGTCAAGGCCATGTGGGTGAGCGGCCTCGTCGGCGCCACCTGCGCTTTCCTCTCGGCCTATCTGATGCTGAAGGGCTGGTCGCTGATGGGCGATGCGCTTGCCCATTCCATCGTGCCGGGCGTTGCCGCCGCCTACCTTCTCCGCGTTCCGTTCGCCGCCGGCGCGTTCGTGGCGGGCTTCCTGGCGGCCATCGGCATGTGGTTCGTGCGCCAGCAGTCGAAGCTGCGTGAGGACGCCGTCATCGGCATCGTGTTCTCGTCGTTCTTCGCCGCCGGCCTGCTGCTCGTCTCGATCAACCCGACCGCGGTCAACGTGCAGTCGATCGTGCTCGGCAACATCCTCGGCATCTCCGATGACGACGCCCTTCAGGTCGTCGTCATCGCCGCCGTCTCCTTCGCCGTGCTGGCGGTGAAGTGGAAAGACCTGATGGTCGTGTTCTTCGACGAGACCCACGCCCGCAGCGTCGGACTCAACCCGACCGCTCTCAAGATCCTGTTCTTCACGCTTCTGAGCGCCTCTACGGTGGCGGCGTTGCAGACCGTCGGCGCCTGTCTCGTCATCTCCATGGTGGTGACGCCGGGCGCGACCGCCTACCTTCTGACCGACCGCTTCGGGCGCCTGCTCGCGCTGAGCGTCGTCATCGGCGCGACGACGAGCGTCGCCGGGGCCTACATCAGCTATTTCCTCGACGGCGCGACGGGGGGCGTCATCGTCGTCCTGCAGACGCTCATGTTCCTTGCCGCCTTCTTTCTCGCGCCCAAGCACGGCCTCCTCGCGAGCCGGCGGCAGGCCATCGCGGACGACGAACCGGCGGCGGGGCGCCCGACCTCGTGATGGACAGCAGCCTCGTCGACTTCTTTATCACGCCGCTCTCCTACGGGTTCATGCAGCGCGCCCTGATCGCCGCCATGCTGATCGGCGCCGTCTGCTCCGTGCTGTCGTGCTACCTCGTGCTGCGCGGCTGGTCGCTGATGGGCGATGCCATATCCCACGCCGTGCTGCCCGGCATCGTGGTGGCCGTCGTGACGGGGCTCCCCGTTGCCCTCGGCGCCTTCGCGTCCGGCCTCTCGTGCGCGCTCCTCACCGGCTACCTCAAGGAGAACAGCCGCGTGAAGGAGGACACGGTGATGGGCATCGTCTTCTCCGGCATGTTCGGCCTCGGCCTCGTGCTCATGACCAAGGTCGAAACCGACCAGCACCTCATGCACATCCTGTTCGGCAACATGCTGGGCGTGACATGGCGCGACGTGATCGAGACCGGCCTCATCGCCGGCGTGACGCTGCTTGTGGTGATGGCCAAGTGGCGCGATCTTCTGCTCTACTGCTTCGATCCGCAACACGCCCGCGCCATCGGACTGCCGGTCCGGCTCATCCATTACGGCCTCCTGGTGCTGCTCGCGCTCACCATCGTCGCGGCCCTCAAGGCCGTCGGCGTCATTCTGGTGGTGGCCATGCTCGTGACGCCCGGCGCGACGGCCTATCTCCTGACGGACCGCTTCGAGCGGATGCTCGTCCTGTCGGCCGCGGTGGCGGTCGGGTCGAGCGTGCTCGGAACGCTCGTGAGCTTCCACATCGACGGCGCGACGGGCCCTTCGATCGTGCTGATCCAGGCTGCCGTCTTCCTGGCCGCCTTCCTCTTCGCGCCCCGCAACGGCCTCCTGCGCCGCGCGCATTGATGCGAAAGGCCGGGCAGGGTCGGCTCAGCGCGCTGTGCCGGTGAGAAAGATGAATCCGGAATACCCGCTGCGGATCTCCCGGTCGACGATGCCGATCAGCCGGGCGTCGACCGCGTCGGCGTGATGCCTGAACACGCGCTCGATCGTCTCGGGTGAGAGCTTGAGCACGGGAAACGGCCGGTCGGCCACCACATATCCCTCGCTGCGCACGAGAAACGCCGCCGCAAGCATGCCCCCGGGGCGCACCGAGCGCGCGAAGGTCGCGCAAGCCGCCTCGAACTCGTCCTGGCGCTCGGTGATCGATTCGGCGCAGAAGAACATCGTCGCCGCATCCCAGCTCCGCGCCGGCAGATCGAACACCGATCCCTGCGTGACGACGCATTTTTCGCGGAGCAACGGGATCGGGTTCTCCGGCAGCCCCCAGCCGGGACCGTACGCCTCCCGCGCGACGCGCCAGAAGTGTCGCCACTGCGGGCGCATATCGTCGTTCTCGAGTTCAGCCCGGAGCCAGGCGACGTTCGTTGCCGCGTATTCCCAGGCCGTGAGCCGGCGTGCGCGCGGTAGCGTGCAGAAGAACGGAATGAGGTTGGGGCCGGTGCCGACGTCGACGACATCAAGCGCGTTGCCGGCCGCCGAGGCGCGCCTCAACGCATCGACCGCCACGCGGATGACGAGATCGTCGTCGGGATGCGGCTCGCCGTAGTAATGCTGGAAATAGGCTTCGGAATCGAACGCGTTCCACTGGTACTCGGCGTTGCCGTGGCCCTCGCCGCTGCTCTTCTCGACCATCGCTCCCCCGGGATTGCGCGATCGCCGCCTCCAAGAGGAGGGAAATCGCAACGCACTCCAAAAATCAAGCGGTCGCCGCCCTGCGGTTTTTCTTCGGACGGGTATCGGACCCCAGGCGCCGCGGCTCGAACGTCTCGATCAGCGCCGTGAGCTGCGGCGCGGCGAGCGGACGCGAGAAGAAATAGCCCTGCAGCTCCGTGCAGCCGAAGTGGCTCATCATCACCGCTTCGTACTCGGTCTCGACGCCTTCCGCCACGATCCGCATGCCGAGACCGCGCCCGAGTGAGACCACCGACTGCACGATCGTCCGCGAGGTGATCGCGCTCGAGACGTTGGTGACGAAGGAGCGGTCGATCTTGATCTTGTCGAACTTGAAGTTGCAGAGGTAGGAGAGGCTCGAATAGCCGGTCCCGAAATCGTCGAGCGCCGTCTTGAAGCCCATGTCCTGGAGCCCCTGCAGCACCGCCTTGGTCTGATCGGTCGCCTCGAGCAGCATGCCTTCCGTGATCTCGAGCACGATGCGGCTCGGCGCGACGTCGTAAACCGTCGTCAGGCGCTTGAGGATGGCCTCCAAATCCGCCTGCTTGAACTGCACCGGCGAGAGGTTGACGGCGATCTCGATGTCGGGCCATTGCCGCGAATCCCTGATCGCCTGCTCGAGCATCCACGTCCCGAGCGCGGGCATGAGCCCCGAGATCTCGGCGATCGGAATGAAGGTCGAGGGCGGGATCTCGCCCCTGAGAGGATGGCGCCAGCGCAACAACGCCTCCGCACCGACGATCGCGCCGGTGCAGCAGGAGACGATGGGCTGATAGGTGAGCCGCAGCTCCTCGCGCTCGATGGCCGCGCGCAGGTCCACCTCGATCGCGCGGCGCGTCTCGACGTGGCTCGCCATCTCGGCAGAGAACGTCATGGCCCGGTCGCGGCCCTGGCTCTTGGCCTCGTAGAGCGCAATGTCGGCGTGGCGCATGAGATCATCCGCGCTCTGGCCATGCTCCGGTGCCCGGGCGATGCCGATCGACGCCGTGACGCGAATGGTCTGCCCGTCGATCGCGAACGGCTCATTGAACACGCTGGCGATGCGCGCCGAAAGCTGCGCCTCCGCATCGGCGTCGTCGGAGACGCAGAGGATGGCGAACTCGTCTCCTCCGAACCGGGCCAGGAAATCGTTGTCGCTCAAGCGCGCCGCCAGGCGCTTCGAGACCGCCTTGATCAGCTTGTCGCCCGTCTCGTGTCCCAGCGTGTCGTTGATGTCCTTGAACCGGTCGACGTCGACGTAGGCCGCGATCGCCCGCTCGCCCGCGGCGCCGAAACCCGGCGCGGCAAGCGTCGAATCCACGCGCTCGACCATGTGCTGGCGGTTGGGAAGCCCCGAGAGCGCGTCGTGCTTGGCGGCATGGCGCGAGCGCGCCTCGCGCTGCGTCAGCTCATCCGACGCCCGCTTGAGGCGACGGAACATTTTGCTGGAGAGAATGCCCGTCGCCAGGACGCCGCACGCAACGAGCGGCAGAATGATGGTCAGCAGAATCTGGCCCGGCCGGCGCGTCGTCCACGAAAGATAGCCGGCATGCACGCCATCGTCGCTGACGAAGGGCTCGGATACGACGCCGCCGGTCGCGACCGGATGCGCCGTCAGCTCGAGATCCGGAAGCAGCAGCGACTGCGCGATCTTCTTGACGAACGCCTCGTCGATGCGGACCACGCTGACGAGGAGCTTGGGCGTGCCCTTGAGCAGCGTCATGTCGACGTTGGGAACGATCGTGATGGCGGCGACCACGGAGGGCATGCCGTCGAGCGTGACGATGTGGCCGGCCCAGCGTGCGGTCTCGAGAACGCCCGCGAGGACGCGGTAGTTGGTCTGTGCCCGGCCGAAGTCGTCCGGACGGTTCCTGAGCGTCTCAACCCCGTTGCGGATCTCCGCGACGAGGGGTGCGAATGTGGCCTCACGCGCGGCGTAGACCGAAGGCTCCGCTCGCGCGCCGTTTTTGTAGGCGTAGATCGCCGCGTTCGTCCCGTCGAGGATGTAGATCTCGTCGTGTCCGTAGGTCTCTCCGAGGAACAATCCGAACTCGGCGTCTGCAAACTCCAGGTTGAGCGCGCCGTCGGCGGTGTTCGTCACCGCGTCGTCCCACCAGGCCACGCTCTTCTGACCGTCGAGGACGCTGCCGATGGCCTGATTGAGGGCGTTCTCGACGAGCGTGCGCTCGCTGTCGGTGGCGGTCTTGTTCGCCGACCAGCCGGCGAAGGCGATGATCGCGAGCAGAAGTACGCCGAAGAACGTGATGGCCGCGCGGATGATCTTCGTCAGGCGACGAAGGTCACCTTCGAACAGTCCGGTTGTATCGACCGACATCATAAGTATGGCTGCCCCTTGGCGTGCAAACACGGACAGATTTATCGATAACGATATAAGTCATTGTTTAAGTGAGTATCTGTTCTCATGGTACCGTAAACAAAATATTAATAGGCGTCCAAAGACGGGATATCTCAAATTGTTACATTAACTCTTTTTCGGTTGCTTTTAGTAAACTAATATCTTATTAATAATACTTGATTGCTAAAAAAACACCTTGGCGATCAATAAAAATGTACTGAGCATAACCGAGTGCGCCATGAGCTCCCGTCTTGTTATTCGTACACGCGCCTACAGCGAGGAATTGAGACGAGCCGCTGAATCGATCGAACAGGCCGCCTGGAGCGAGTTGGGCTATCTCAATTACACGCGTGCTCATTACGAGAACTACGCAGAGCTTCTCTCCAAATACGATGATTACCAGCTTTGCCTGGTTGATCTCGAAACCGACTATCCGGTTGCTGTGTTCAATAGCGTGCCGTTGAGCGGCGTCGGGTTCGACGACCTGCCGCACGAGGGATGGGACTGGGTGGTAGAAACGGCAGCCCGGCCGAAGGGGCCCGACACGATGCTCGGCGGCCTCGCCATGTCGATCCCGGCCGTGCACCGCGCCAAGGGCTACGGCCGCCGCATGCTGCGCGCCATGCGCGAGCTTGCCGAATCGAAGGGCCTGCGGGGCGTGCTGGCCGCCGTGCGCCCCTCGTCCAAAGCCCGCCATCCCTGGGTCGGGATCGACGACTACGTCACCTGGACCGACGGAAAGGGCCGCGCGTTCGACCCCTGGCTTCGCAGCCACCTGTCGTCGGGGGGAACGTATGTCGGACCGTGCAAGCGCTCGATGGTCGTCGAGGAGCCGATTGCCTTCTGGGAGACGTGGTCGAAGCGGGCGTATCCGGAGTCGGGCTCTTATGCGTTCGACGGCGCGCTGGTCCCCCTCGAGATCGACCTCAAGCGGGGGATCGGCCGCTACGAGGAGCCCAACGTCTGGGTGACCTACGCCTGCTGATGCGCACGGATCCCTCCATGGGGTCCGCCCACGCACATGCCGGGGCGCGAGCGACAGCGCTCCGCCCGCACCGGCCGGCTTCCGTCCGCCCTCTGCCGGCCGATTCGATCCGCATCCCCTCGAAACTGTCGTGATGCGGTTGCGCGCCGTCTAAAATCAGTGTCTCTTCGGGGCGCGCGCGGCCGCCGATGAACGCGCTCCGCGCCGACCGTCCGGCCGCCGGGATGACACAGGCACGCGACACGACGCGTCCGGAACGGGGCGGCCCCGGCGCCGCCGCCAACCGAGGGAGACCCATGAAGCCCTTTCGTCCTGCCGCCCGGCGTACCCTGTTGTGGACCCTCGCTGTTCCCGCAGCGCTCGCCGGCCTCGCGACGCCGGGCCGGGCGGATCCCACGTTCGACGCGCTCCTCGGCTCCTGGGGCGGCAGCGGCACCTACAAGCTCCAGGACGGCACCACGGAAAAGCTCAAGTGCGACGCCTACTACACCGGCGGCGGATCGCAACTCGGCATCGCCGTGCGCTGTACGGGCCAAACCAACAAGATCGAGATGCGCTCGAAGTTGAGCGCCAACGGCGGCGCCCTGAGCGGAAGCTGGGAGGAGCGGACGTTCAATGCCTCCGGCGACGTCACCGGTAAGCTGACCGACAGGAGCATCAAGCTCGCCATTTCCGGCGCCGTCGGCGGCTCGATGACGATCACCTACGACAAGAGCAAGCAGAACGTAGCGATCGCGACCGAGGGGACCCCCTTGAAGAGCGTCACGGTCAGCCTGTCGCGCAAATGACGCAACCGACCCTGACCGCCCGCCCCGGACCGGAAGGGATCGAGCTTACGGCCGCCGGGGCCTGGACGGTCGAGCACGCAGGCAATCTCGACGGCCTGATCGACCGGACGGTCCGCGCGTCGCCGTCCGGCCAGCCGCTCTCCATCGACATGAAAAGCGTCACAGCGCTCGATACCTACGGCGCATGGCTCATCGAGCGCCTGGTGCGCGCCCGCGAAGAGGGCCACGGCGCAGCGCACGTCGACGGCCTCCCCGAGCGTTACCGGGCGCTCTACGACGAGATCCGCACAACCGAGCGCGAAGGCCCCGCGGGGCCGCCCCCGGGCGCTTCCCTGGTGGGCTACGTCACCCGCCTCGGGCGCGCGACGGCCGGCCTCTTCCGCGAGCTCACGGATTTCGCGCAGATGCTCGGCGCGATCGTGATGTCGCTCGCGCGCGCCGTCGCCAACCCCCGGAGCTTCCGCTTCACGCCGACCATGAGCCACCTGGACCGGGTCGGCTGGCAGGCGGTGCCGATCATGCTGCTGATCACGTTCCTGATCGGCGCGATCATCGCGCAGCAGGGCTTCTTCCATTTCCGCAAGTTCGGCGCCGACGCCTATGTCGTCGACATGGTCGGCATCCTGGTCCTGCGCGAGATCGGCGTGCTCATCATCGCCATCATGATGGCCGGACGCTCGGGCAGCGCCTACACCGCCGAGCTCGGCTCCATGAAGATGCGCGAGGAGATCGACGCGCTACGCACCATGGGCCGCGATCCGGTAGACGTCCTAATCCTGCCGCGGATCGTCGCCCTCGTCATCGCGCTGCCCATCCTGACCTTCATGGGGTCGATGGCCGCACTCTACGGCGGCGGTCTCGTGGCGTGGCTCTATGCCGGCATGAGTCCGGCGATCTACATCGAGCGGCTGCGCGAGGCCATCTCGCTCACCCACTTCCAGGTCGGCATGATCAAGGCGCCCTTCATGGCCCTCGTGATCGGCGTCGTCGCCTGCGCCCAAGGCCTTGCGGTCAAGGGAAGCGCGGAATCGCTCGGACGGGAGACCACGGCGTCGGTCGTCAAATCCATCTTTCTCGTGATCGTGCTCGACGGATTGTTCGCCGTCTTCTTCGCATCTGTCGATATGTGAGCCCGATATCTGAACCATGACCAGCGATAAGGCCATAGACGTCCGCGACCTGGTGGTTGGCTTCGGCCCGCGCACCGTACTGAACCGCGTCACGTTCGATGTGCGCCGCGGCGAGGTGTTCGGCTTCGTCGGCGGCTCGGGCAGCGGAAAATCCGTTCTCCTGCGCACCATCATCGGCCTCATCCCGCGCCGCTCCGGCGCCATCGAGGTGCTGGGCACGCGGCTCGATTCCGCCACGCGGGAGCAACGGCGCGGCATCGAGCGCCGGTGGGGCGTGCTGTTCCAGCAGGGCGCGCTGTTCTCGTCGCTCACGGTGCTGCAGAACGTGCAGTTCCCCATGATCGAGTATCTCGACCTGCCCCAGCGCCTGATGGACGAGATGGCCGCCGTCAAGCTCGACATGGTGGGCCTCGGGAAGGCGGACCACAACAAGATGCCCTCGGAGCTGTCGGGCGGCATGACGAAACGCGTCGCGCTGGCCCGCGCCCTCGCCCTCGATCCGGAGCTGGTGTTCCTCGACGAGCCGACATCCGGCCTCGACCCCATCTCGGCCGGCGACTTCGACGCCCTGATCAAGACGCTGCAGGAGACCTTGGGCCTCACCGTCTTCATGATCACGCACGATCTCGAGAGCCTGCATGCGATCTGCGACCGGGTGGGGGCGCTGGCCGACGGGCGCGTCGTGGCCGAGGGCACGATCGAGTCCATGCTCGATTGCGACCATCCGTGGGTGCGCTCCTATTTCCGCGGCCGTCGCGCGACGGCCCTCTCATCCCGATTTGCCAATACAGAGGCTTGAGGCCCGAAAATGGAAACACAGGCGCGCTACACCCTGGTGGGATTCTTTGTGCTTGCGGCGGTCCTGGCAGCCTTCGCCTTCGTCTACTGGATGCAGAACACCGGCGGTTTGACCGATCGGCAGCTCTATCAGGTGCGGTTTCAGAGCTCGATCTCCGGCCTTCTCAAGGGCTCGAGCGTGCTCTTCAACGGCATCCGCGTCGGCGAGGTCACGGACATCGCGCTGTCGGCGGATGCGCCGAAGGATGTGCTCGTCACCATCGCCGTCGACAGGTCGGCGCCCGTTCGCGCGGATACGGCCGTGAACGTGGATTTCCAGGGCCTCACGGGCGCGCCGGTTATCGAGCTCTCGGGCGGCGCGGCGGGCGCGGCCCCGATTGTGGCAGGTCCCGGCGACATGCTTCCGCTGCTCAGCGCCAGCCCCGAAAGCACGCAAAGCCTCACCCAGTCCGCCCGCGCCACGCTCAACCGCCTCGACAGGGTGATCGACGACAACAGCTCCGCCCTCCACGACGCCATCGCCGGCATCAGCAATTTCGCGGGCGTGCTGTCGCGCAATTCCGAGCGCATCGACGGCATCCTCGCCGGCCTCGAGCGGTTTGCGGGCGGCAACAAGACGAAGCCGGGCATCTACCGGCTGTCGGCGCTCGCGACATCCGTCTGCGCCAGCCCCTCGCGCCCGCAGATCGTCGTCCCCGAGCCCGCAGCGCCCATGGCCTTCAACTCCGACAAGGTCGTGATCATCGGCGATCCGCCGGAGACGTCGCCGTTCGAGAAGGTGCAGTTCACCGACAACATCCCGGCCGTCGTGCAATCGAAGGTGATCGAGAGCCTGGAAGGATCCGGATGCTTCGCCGCCGTCACGCGCCCGATCGATACGCTCGAGCAGAGCGATCAACTCCAGACCGAGATCCGCCAGTTCGCGATCGTCATGACGCCGGAGCCGGCCGCCACCGTCGAGATGTCGGTCAAGCTCGTGACCGCAGGCGGCAGGATCGCCGGCTCGCGCAACTTCACCGAAAGCGTGCCGCTCGCCAGCGTCGATGCGCCGGGCGCGGTCGCGGCGCTCGACGGCGCCTTCGGGAAGGTGCTCGCGGCCGCGGTGCCGTGGGTATCGAAGCTCCCCGTTGAGGAGGAGCCGGCGGGCGCCAAGCCGAAGGACGACGACATCCCCGAGCCCGAGATGCCCGAGCCGCCGCCCGCGCCGTGATCGGGCGGCCGTGACCTGGCTCCGATCAGGAGATCGTTGCGATCAGAACCGGTTCCGGCGCACGTCGAACTTGAGATGGCCCGTCGCGTAGCCGATCAGGGCCAGCACGAGGGCAAGTGGGATCGCCACCATCATCACCATGGCGAAGGTCATGGCGAGCCCGAGCAGCAGCGCGACCCCGACCAGCGCCACGAGCGCAACCACGAGATAGCCGACGCCAGCCGCGAGCCAGCGCCGCCAGCCCGTGAACTCGGTCGCCTGGGCGTGGCGGTCGATGACGATCACCGTCTCTTCGCGCTTTGGTTTCATGTGCCTCCGAACCGCGCCGCGGCGGCGCTCTGCTCCCAATATAGGGGAGACGGGCCGATTATTCGAGCGCACCGAGCTCTGCTCGCGCCAGGCTCCTCCCCGGGGCAGGAACGAGGATGAGGCTGTGGATGTTCCCGACGCAGCGGCCTCACGAGGGACGAGGACCGACTGGAGCGCGGGCGCTTTCGATCGGATCCGATCCGCGCTCCAAGGTTTTGATGAGACCTGTGATTCACGCTTCGGACCGATGGGACCGGCAGCGATCAGGGTCTAAGCCTTCTTCACCTCGATCTTCTTCTCGGACGCGACGGCCTCGGCCTTCTTCGCCGCGACCACCTTGAGCACGCCCTTGTCGAAGCGCGCCTCGATCCTGTTCTCGTCGACGCTGTCGGGAAGACGGACAGAACGCGCAAAGCTCCCGAAGCTGCGCTCGCTCACGTGGTAGCTCTCGTTCTTCTCCTCGCGCTCGCTCTTGCGCTCGCCCTTGATGGTCAGCACGCCATCGAGGAGCGTGACATGCACATCCTTCTCGTCGAGGCCCGGCAGATCGGCTTCGACGGTGACGGCTTCCGCGTTCTCGCGGACGTCGAGACTGGGAAGCGTCGTCTCCGCGCCGCCGCGGGCGAGGCCCGGCCAGTGCGGCCAGTTGCGCTCGAATGAGCGGAAGAGACGATCCATTTCGCCGTGCAGGGCGTCAAAGACGTCCGGCACGCGGCGCTGCGGGCCGTTCGTCGGCCCGGGGACCGGAATGTTGGGTGCCATGAGTGCTCTCCTTTCGAAGATTGCAGCCCTTTCGAGGGCCACATCGTGTCGGGGGGATCACGACATCCGGATACATAGGTATCAGCCCTCGAAAGTGCCCTCTCCGACCGTTCCCCGCTGCCGCCAACGCGCGCAGAAAAGCAAATGGGGACGGATCATGCGATCCATCCCCATCAAGTATCTGGCCCATCGAGTCTCTGGTCCCCGGCATCCCGCCGGGAGGAACCGAACTCAGCGCTTGGAGCCACGGCCAGAGGCGAGGCCCCTGGACTGCAGAAGCGCGAGCAACACGGCTTTCATTGGAAATCTCTCTGGTTTGTACTTCTCGTGGCCTGGATGTAGCCAACTCCTCATGCGTGAGCCAGCCCAGGGCCCGCTTGGCAGCAATGCATCCGGCGCAGCGGCGGAATGACGCCGTTGGAATAGTCAAATATTTCCAACGTGATAGTATAAAAAAGGGGCAGGCACACGGCCTGCCCCATCATGACGCGTGACGGTCTCGTTCGCTCCGCGGCCTACGACTTGTAGGGCGCACGATCGAACACCCGGGCGCTCATGCGAGTCGCATCCGGACCGCAGAGAAACTCGGCGGACTGGCCGGCGCTGGTATCGAGCTGGATGCCATTGCCCGCCTGGACCGGAATCACGAACCGCGTGCCGGGGCTATCGAAGCCCTGCTCGCCGCCCGCGGCATCCGCCACCACCACCGTGAGCTGGCAGGCGTTGTCCCTGGTCTCGAAGTAGCTGACGGCGTGCTTGCCGCCGATATCCAGGCTCAACCCGCGGCCAGGAGCCATGACCTCGTGCTTGCTGCCCCGATCGACCTTGGAGACATGCTCGGCAAAAACCGAGCCTGCCGCCAGAACACCCATCACACCCGCTGCTGCAGCAACGGCCTTCGTCGCCTTCAACATGGTTTTCTCCTTTAGAGGATGAGAAGCTCAGCGATCGCCGCGGCAGGGCTTCTGGTGGCCCGCATTCCGGCTTGGCAACTATCTAATACTATGACTCTTCGAAGAGAATTCATTATGTTGCATGGCAGCACGGTATTTTGTGCAGCGCGGTACTGCCGCAACCATCCGGTGTCGCACTGGTGATCCAATCCCACTTTGGCCGCCATGGCCCGGCGTACCGGCCCGGCCCCCGGGCTATGCGGTGTCGCGTCCGCGGGAGAAGTCGCGCCCCGCAAGCGACAAGCCCGACGCCGCTCGCTATAAGCACGGCGATGGACGTGGGGCCCCCGCGCTCCGAGGGTGCGAGCCCCGTTCGTCCCCGTGCCGTTGCGAGACCCGAAAGCCAGCCCCGATGCAGGATTCCGTGACCTCCAAGATCACCCCCGAAATCGTCGCCCAACACGGGCTCAAACCCGACGAATACCAGCGCCTGCTCAAGATCCTGGGGCGCGAACCGCGCCTCACGGAGCTCGGCATCTTCTCGGTGATGTGGAGCGAGCACTGCTCCTACAAATCCTCGCGCGTCTGGCTCAAGACGCTGCCGACCACGGGCGCCAAGGTCATCCAGGGACCCGGCGAGAACGCCGGCGTGGTGGACCTCGGAGACGGGGACGCGGCCGTCTTCAAGATGGAGAGCCACAACCACCCCTCCTACATCGAGCCCTACCAGGGCGCGGCGACGGGCGTGGGCGGCATCATGCGCGACGTGTTAACCATGGGC
>ERZ795041.20-NODE-20-length-66038-cov-5.373824_pt1 | contig 66038 bp, 47 predicted proteins | sample MGYA00375125_ERZ795041 | MGnify/ENA primary metagenome ERZ795041 (study PRJEB30170, sample SAMN03074214) | activated sludge metagenome | biome: Common Effluent Treatment Plant; feature: Wastewater; material: Activated sludge; isolation source: activated biomass in a...
TCAGTGGTAGATGTTTTATATTTGCATCCCACCAACTATACCGGTACTAAAAAAGGAGTAAATGCAGCTATTGATGATGCTTTGTTGAATGCCAAAACCGATTATTATCCAGTGTTATATCAGGCAAGTGTGTTTAATGAACAGTGTCGTGTGTTTGCGCCCCGCTACCGACAAGCACATATCAGTACTTTTTTTAAAAGAGACAAGTATGCAGATCATGCGTTGGATACTGCTTATGAAGATTTAAAAAATGCATTTGAATATTATTTAAAAAACTGGAACAATGGCCGCCCCATCATTATTGCCGGGCATAGCCAGGGTGCACTGCTTGCCGAAAAATTATTGAATGAATATTTTGAAGACAAACCCCTGGCCAATCGTCTGGTAGTGGCTTACATTTTAGGTTGGGCCATACCCAAAAATTATTTTACGAGCATTACCGTATGTAAAGACTCGCTGCAAACCGGTTGTGTTTGTGGTTGGAGAACCTATCGCAAAGGATACAATCCTGTGTATTTAAAAAATGAAAACGGCAACTCCTGGGTTACCAATCCACTCAACTGGAGTACCGAAACCACTTACGCAGATAAAAAAGAAAATAAAGGATCTGTGTTGCGAGATTTTAATAAAATATATAAATCAACAACCGATGCACAAATCAGTAATGCCTTGCTGTATGTATCAAAGCCAAAATTTCCCGGAAGCTTTTTCTACTTTACCAAAAACTATCATGTAGGCGACATCAATTTATTTTATGTAAATCTTAGAGAAAATATTCGACAACGGATTATGGCTTTTTGGAAGCAATAATATTTTCTATATCGCTGAAATGCGGGCTTAACTTCGCAAACGGTGAAGGAACTTGTAAATAACAAACTGGTTTTCCGGAATTTTTTTTCATTAACCCTGGCGCAAGGGATCAATGCATTGTTGCAATTACTGGTAGTTCCCTTTGTCATTATAAAAATTGGCATTGAAAACTTTGGTTTGGTTGCCGTAGCGCAAGTGGTTATGTTTTTATTGTCAACCCTTGCAGAATATGGATATGGACAGACGGGCTCCCGTTCTGTGGCACAAAACAGAACGGATACAGAAAAGCTTTCGAAACTTTTTTACCACAGTATTTATCTCAGAATTATTTTATGTAGTGTTGGTTTTTTTTTACTCCTTTTATTATCGCTGATATTTTCTTTTATTCAACAGCATTTTATTTTATATGCACTTGCATTTGTGTTTGTGCCCGGCCAGGCCTTATTGCCCTCTTGGTTTTTTCAGGGTATGGAAAAACTGCAATGGATGGCTGCCGCATTATTGCTTTCAAAAATATTATTTGTGTTGCTGGTCTTTTTATTTATCAGCAGGCCGGATCATACTTCTCTTTTTATATTTTTTCTGGGTTTGGGAAATATCATAACAGCCATTGCTGCTTCTGTTTTTATTGTCAATCGGTATCATTTGAAAGCCTTGGGTTGTTCTTTGAAGGAAATAAAGAGATTATTGATAGAAGGGGCACCGGTTACCGCAGCCAATCTAACCATGAACCTGATGCAATATGGAAACCTTTTTATACTTCGTTTGTATTCCAATGATTTGATGGCGGGATATTTTAGCGTTGCGGAGCGAATTTATTTTGCCATGAAACAGGTTTTGACAGCTTTTGCACAATCCATTTACCCGGCACTATGCAGGATTAACAGCAGTCAGTATAAAATTTATTTCAAAAAAACATTTTTACCATTTTTCTGGCTGATGGTTGCTATAAGTGCCATGGCCGCACTGTTTGCACCATCCATTATTGGTTTTTTTATTAAAGAGGCAAACACTATGTCCATACTCATTTTTCGGATGTTTTGTATTGCCGTTCCTGTCGTGTGTTTGAATATGCCCGGCGCACTGGTCTTGCTGGCAACGAATCAGCGTGAACGATATTTTAAAATTTTTGCAATTGGTTTATTTATTAATCTGCTTGCCAACCTGCTGTTCGCACCCCAATATTATGCAATGGGCACTGTTGCCGCTGTATTAATAACAGAGGTTATCATAACCGTTTTGGTAAGTCTTAGCCTTTTTAAATATTTTCATCAAAATCAGTTGCATTATTGATTGCAATCAGTAAAAAGATAAAGCATCTGAAATAATTTTAATTAGAAAAATATTCAACAATGAAAACAATAATTGTTCCAACCGATTTTTCTCCTGTAGCTACCAATGCGATGAACTATGCAGCTGATATGGCGAAATCTATAAATGCCAGTTTACTGCTTTTGCATGTGTTTCAATTGCCAATCAATTACTCTGATGTGCCGGTTGCAATGATTTCGGTAGATGATTTAAAAAAATCGGCAGAGAAAAAATTAGGCGCAGTAAAAAAAGAATTGGAACATATAACATCCGGTACGGTGAAAATATATACTGAAACCCGAATGGGCAATGTGGCTTATGAGTTGGAAGAATTGTGTGCAAAGATTAATCCCTTTGCAGTAGTAATGGGCACCCGAGGCCACTCAGGAATTGAAAGAATTTTATTTGGCAGTACTACCCTATCAGCTATTCGGCATTTAACCTGGCCGGTGATATGTGTACCACCGGGAAAAGAATATGGACAAGGCATTCGCCATATTGGGTTTGCCTGCGATTTTAAAGATGTAGTAAAATCAACACCAGGAAAAATGATTGCCGATTTTGTTAAAGAGCTTGGCGCCCAACTCCATGTTTTAAATGCAGATTATAAGAATAAAAATTTTTCTCCCGGCACCACCGAAGAGTCAGCGCTATTGCATACCATGCTGGAAAAAGCCAATCCGGTTTATCATTTTATTGAACATCCGGATATTGAAGACGGCATCAATGAGTTTGCCGAAAAAAATAATCTGGATATAATTATTGTTATTCCCAAAAAACACAAATTGCTCGACAGCTTGTTTAAACCCAGCACCACCAAACAAATGGTTTTTCAATCGCATATACCGGTGATGTGTGTACATGAGTAGCAATGTGCTCAATTGTTTATTCAACTAAAACAAACGCAGCCCAATAATAAGGCGAGTATTTTTTTCGCATTTTGGCTTTTGCAGTGGCAAAAGCTTTTTCAATGGAATTTCCGGCCAAAAGCTGCGTGTAAAATATTTTCATAAGTTCAGCAGTTTCTTTATCGGGCACTTTCCAAAGGCTCACAATTAATTTATTTACACCTGCCAACTTAAATGCTCTTTGCAAACCAAAAACACCTTCAGTTGCATTTACATCTCCCAAACCGGTTTCGCAGGCACTTAGTACAACCAGTTTTGTATTACTCAGATTCAATTGTGAAATTTCATAGGCTGTTACTACGCCGTCTTCAATTCCATCAATTGGTTTTTTGCCAGACCATGCATAGTTGCCGCCGGAAAGAATTAAGCCGCTTCTTAGCAAAGGATTGGCATCGCGGGCATATACATTTCCGGCAAACTGGCGATTGCTCTGTGGAGCAGGAAGAAAAAACCCATGCGTACCAATAAAAATTGATGACGGTGATTGATTGTTCAGCAGTTTCAAATTTTTTTCGGATGCTTGTACACCGGTAAAAGATGTTACAAGTTTTTTGTAACTGGAAAAAATTTTGCTGATAGAGTCTATTTCTTCGCCTGTGCCCGGCAATTGTGGCCAACTGCCTGTTGAATTTATTATTTCCGGTTTTTTTGTTTTCAAAGAGTTTTCTTGATAATAATAAATCAATGCTGCACTGTCCAATGAAAAATCAGGATTACCAAAGAGTACAATTTTATCAGTTGGGCTTTGATTATTTTGCAGCGTTTTATTTACAAAATAACCCGCTCCGGTTAATTGTTGCATTTCATATTTATCTGAAAGTAATTGTGTGCTATCAACCGACAATGCTTCAAATGCAATATTGTAAAGTTTTCCTGCAGGGCTGTAGTACACTGTATTGATTCCCTTAAGTGCATGCTCCAGTGGTGCCCACAGCATTTGATAAAGTAGATGATTGGGTGCTGTGGTGCTATAGCCGTTACTAGTTTTGTAGGGGTACATCATATTCACTACTACTTTTGAAGTTTTACCCAGATAGTTTACTTGTCTTAATAAACTTTGTTCTTCAAATAGTGGAATAAATAAGGGAACCGAATCTTCTTTTTTTAAAACAAAAGCGGCATAAACAATACTGTCAGCTTCTTTGTTTTTTACTGTATGAAAGCGTACAAATGATACCCATGCCTCATTAATATTGAGCCTTTGCTGCACATCCTGCATTTTGATGTTAAATGCGTTTTTTAAATCTCTGAAGCGGGAAGAAAGGCGTATCAATTCTTTTTCATTAGCCTCTGTTTCAGCTTCCCATTTGCTAAGGTTTTGATTTCGGTTTTCTTCAGGCAGTGCATATTGTTTTGCCAACAATATTTTTCCATTGTTCCATTTTGTAAATACTGCCTGAAGCAAGGAATCTTTATTTTCTCTGATAGCGAGTAGCCTGTTTTTGCTTTCTGTAAGTAAAAGTGATTGTAAAAATAATTGTTGATTGAAGCAATCAATATAATAGGAAGCCGAAGCTTCCGGGAATTGAAATAATAAAGATAGATTGGAATACTGGTTGAATTCCAGTCGCTGAATGTAGTTCAACTTTTCCGATTCAGATAAAACAGCAAACAAATTAATCATCCAGTTCTTTTCAATCTCAATGGCTTCTTTTCTTAAGCCTATGGCTTGATTGAATTTTTTTTCCTGTTGATATAGCGAAGCCAGGTTTCCAAGTGTGGCAGCATAATCGCGATGGTGGTTGCCCATGATAGTCTTTGTAACCTGTAAAGATTTTTTGTAAAGACGCTCAGCCACACTATCATTTGCTATGCTGTGTTGCAGCAAAGCAAGATTATTTAGCGCCATGGCATAGGCGTTGCTTTTGTCGTTCTTTTTTTCTTCATAAGCCAGACTTTCTTCTAATAAAGGAAGTGCCTTGTCGTAGTTTTCCATTGAAATATAAAGTTCGCCCAGATTGCGTTTTATGTTTTGGAGCAAAGGCCAGTCTTCATCATAATTTTTTTTGGCAAGATCAAGGGCTTCATTCAAAAAAGCCAAAGCCTTATCAAATTGTTCAAGATAATCGCAGGCAGATGCCAGATTAGAAAGAGTAGTTAAATATTCAAAACTTGATTTGCCTTTTAATTTTTCATAAATAGCAGCAGCTTTCAAGTAATAATCTGCCGATTTTTGATATTGTTCCAGATCGCTATAGAGTACGGCCAGATTGTTCAGGCTATTTGCAACATCGTTGCTGAATTCGCCGGCCAGTTTTTTTCGAATTTCCAATGTAGTAAGTAATGCTGGTTCTGCTTCTTCCGGTTTGCCCATGTTTTTTTTAATAATTGCAAGATTGGTTAAGCCGGTTGCGTATTCCAGGCTTTGCTTTCCTTTTGAAACTTCTATTATACTTACAGCTTGCTCAGCAACAGGTAGCGCCTGCTCGTTATTACCAATATCTTCATATACTTTGGCAAGCCGGTTGAGAGCGGAGCCATATTCATAGCTACTGTCGCCAAAAGATTTTTTATGAAAAGCCGCAGATTCTATAAGCAGTGGGATGGTTTTTTCATCCTGCCCAATGCGGTTATACACAACAGCCAACAGGTTCAACACTTTTATATATTCTTCATTGCCGGTTCCAAAAATTTTTGCATTTATTTCTTTAAGAACCAATAAAGATTGTTCCGCTTTTTGAAAAGACGCATTTCCAATTAATATTACCGATTGAATGGAAAGAAAACTACTGTATAGTTTATTTTCAACACCATAATTTGTTTTTATTAATTCCGTTGCCTTTTCGGCATACGGGAGTGCTTTTTCATAATCTTGTAACTGATAATAATAAAGAAGACTATCGCTGATTTGTTTAAACTCCTGCGATCGTCCCTTAAGTGCAGCAACCAATAAAATTAATATTAATAGTCTCTTTGCCATACAAAGGGAAGATAGAATAAAAAAAGAGACACATCGTTGCATCTCTTTTTAAAATAGAAATTTTAATTGTTTTTTAAAACTCAGCACTCTTAGGTGTTCTTGGAAATGCAATAACATCTCGGATATTGGTCATGCCGGTTACAAACTGTACCATACGTTCAAAACCCAATCCAAAGCCTGCGTGCGGCACTGTGCCAAACCTGCGGGTATCCAGATACCACCAAAGCTCATCAGCAGGAATATTCATGGCCTCCATACGGGAGGTTAATTTATCCAATCGCTCTTCTCTTTGCGAACCGCCTACTATTTCTCCAATGCCCGGTGCCAATATATCCATAGCCGCTACGGTTTCTTTACCGGCCTCGCATCCATCATTTTGCCGCATGTAAAATGCTTTGATGGCAGCAGGATAGTTATAAAGTATAACCGGTTTTTTAAAATGTTTTTCTACCAGATATCTTTCATGCTCACTTTGCAGGTCCATTCCCCACCCTGTTATTTCATATTGAAATTTCTTTTTCTTGTTGTGGTTGCTGTCTTTTAAAATAGCAATGGCTTCAGTATATGTCAAACGTTCAAAACCGTTGTTCAAAACAAATTCCAATTTTTCAATCAGCCCCAGCTCACTGCGCTTATCTTGAGGTAGTTGTTTTTCTTCATCGGCCAGTCGCTGCGCCAGAAATTCAAGGTCTTCGCGATTATTCTCCATTGCATACTTAATAATGTATTTAATGAATTCTTCCGCCAGATTCATGTTATCTTCCAGATCATAAAAAGCCATTTCGGGTTCTATCATCCAAAACTCGGCAAGGTGTCTTGCCGTATTACTGTTTTCGGCTCTAAATGTGGGGCCGAAAGTGTATATATCGCCAAAAGCGGTAGCACCCAATTCACCTTCCAGTTGTCCGCTTACAGTAAGATTGGTACTGCGACCAAAAAAATCTTCTTTAAAATTGATACTGCCGTCATCATTCTTTGGAGCCGAGCCATCAATAGGAAGTGTGGTTACTCTGAAAGTTTCGCCGGCACCTTCTGCATCGCTGGCGGTAATGATGGGTGTGTGCATATACACAAATCCTTTTTCATTAAAAAACTGATGGATTGCAAAAGCAAGTGCATGACGTACACGAAATACAGAACCAAAAGTATTGGTACGAAAACGCAGATGAGCAATTTCTCTTAAAAACTCAAGACTATGTTTTTTAGGCTGCAATGGATATTTTTCTGCATCACTATCACCTAGTACTTCAATGCTAGAAGCTTTTAAATCCATTTTTTGACCTTTGCCCAACGAAGGTTCCACATTACCGGTTACTTTCAAAGCGGCAGAGGTGGTAATGCGTTTTAACAAGTCGTCGCCAAACTGACCTAACTCAACTACGATTTGTATATTATTATTAGTACTGCCATCATTTAGTGCAATAAACTGATTGTTGCGAAAAGTGCGTACCCATCCCATTACAGTTACCTGCTGCCCCTGGGGTTCTTGCAAAAGCAGGTCTTTGATTTTTATACGATTATTAAACATAGCTGGCAAAGATACTACCTGATTTTTAGCCCTGAAACAAGAGTGTGCCGGGATAAAATAAATTAAAAATTTTTTGATTTTCCTGATTTTGCGCTATACTTGCACCGGAAAGAGGCCGATTAGTTCATTTCTCCTTAAGTTTTGACTTTCAATTTTAGCCTGTTTTCCTTCAATATAAATTTCAAAAATTTCTGATTCTCAAGACTGGTTTTATCCCCGAAATGTGATAAAGATTAACCCTAAGCTATTTTTATGTACGACATTCTCCAACTGAACGATATGCTCGTTCCCGAATTGCTCGATATTGCTGAGCAATTGAAAATTGCAAACGCCAAAAAATTAAGCAAACAAGACCTTGTTTATAAAATTTTAGATGGTCAAGCTATTGCTGGTGCCAAATCGGCCCCGGCTGCTACAGACGGTAAACGCAAAAGAATAATCAAAACAACAACCAGCATTAGCAGCGAAGAAGCTGAAGTTGTAAGCAATGATACTGAAATACCCAACGCCGAAAATAACACAACAAAAAAGCCCAATATGCCTATAAAAAAAGTGAGCCGTAGTACAGAAGAAAAAGCGGCAACAGAAGAAAAAGCGCCAATAAAAAAAGGACGCAAAAAAGTTGAAGAGAAAGAGGTGGTAGCGGAAGCTGTAGCATCTGAAAACGTAGAATTGCCTGTAATGGCTGCGCCTGTTTCAGAAGGTGTAACAGCAGAATCCACTACTCAACAAAATAAAATATATCCGCAGCGCAGAGAACAACAGTTCAATGTAGAGTTTGATGGAGTAATATTGAGTGAAGGTGTGCTGGAAATGATGCCCGATGGATATGGCTTTCTTCGCTCGTCAGATTATAACTATTTATCATCGCCTGACGATGTGTATGTATCTCCTTCACAAATAAAACTGTTTGGATTAAAAACCGGTGATACTGTGCAAGGTGCGGTACGACCTCCAAAGGAAGGAGAAAAATATTTTGCATTGCTAAAAGTAGATACCATTAATGGCAAAACGCCGGAAGAAGTAAGAGACCGGGTACCTTTTGATTACCTCACTCCATTATTTCCTTTTGAAAAATTAAATCTGTTTACGACACCTTCGGAATACTCCACACGTATTGTAGATCTTTTTACACCTATTGGAAAAGGACAACGAGGTTTGATAGTAGCACAACCCAAAACGGGTAAAACCATGCTCTTGAAATCCATTGCAAATGCCATTGCAGAAAATCACCCCGAGTGCTATCTGATGGTAGTACTGGTAGATGAAAGACCCGAAGAGGTAACCGATATGGAGCGCAGTGTAAAAGCAGAAGTAATCGCCTCAACATTTGATGAGCCGGCTGAAAAGCATGTGAAGGTTTCAACAATCGCACTCCAAAAAGCAAAAAGATTAGTAGAATGCGGACACGATGTAGTGATCCTGCTTGACTCTATTACCCGCTTGGCAAGAGCACATAATACCGTAGCACCTGCTTCAGGTAAAGTTTTATCGGGCGGCGTAGAAGCCAATGCGATGCAAAAGCCAAAACAGTTTTTTGGTGCAGCCCGTAAAATTGAGAACGGTGGTTCTCTTACCATTATCGCTACAGCGCTTGTAGATACCGGAAGTAAAATGGATGAAGTAATTTTTGAAGAGTTTAAAGGAACCGGTAATATGGAATTACAGCTTGACCGCAAACTTTCTAATAAACGTATCTTCCCGGCTATAGATATAGTAGCATCCAGCACTCGTCGCGATGATTTGTTGCTTGATAAAGATGTTTTACAACGTATGAATTTATTGCGAGTGTATCTTACTGATATGAACTCGGAAGAAGCCATGCGTGAACTACAAAACCGAATGAAAGGAACAAAAAACAACGAAGAGTTTTTGGCGAGTATGAATCGATAAGGTTGAGGGTAAGGTTTAGATTAAGGTTAAGATTAAGGATGAGGTTGAGATTGAGGGTTAGTTTGGATACTTTAGTAATTGAACATGGCGGCAGCAAGAATCAGCATAGATCAATTTATCACACAATCAAAACAATTTCCTGTTATTGATGTAAGAAGCCCCGGCGAGTTCGTACATGCTCATGTTCCCGGCGCATTATCTCTTCCATTATTTTCAAACGAAGAAAGAGCTGCTGTAGGCACTGCTTACAAGCAACAAAGTCGCGAAGCGGCTATAAAAATCGGACTTGACTTTTTTGGCCCCAAGATGAAATCAATGGTTGAAGCAGTAGAAACGATTTGCAATCAACATCGCACACTGGCAACTGCAAGTAATACAGAAGATGATGATCAAAATATCAAAACGATTTTAGTTTATTGCTGGCGTGGTGGTATGCGCAGTGGCGCCGTATCCTGGCTGCTTGATTTATATGGCTTCAAAGTTTTTACACTGGTAGGCGGGTATAAAAAATTTCGCAATCATGTTCTGGATACATTTAGCCTACCCTTTCAGTTTAAGATTCTGGGAGGTTACACAGGATCGGGAAAAACAGAACTTTTGAAAGACCTGCAATCGAAAGGCGAACCGGTAATTGATCTGGAAGGCATAGCCGGACACAAAGGCTCAGCATTTGGCAACATTGGCCTGCCCAATCAACCCTCTCAGGAAATGTTTGAAAATATATTAGCAGCTAAACTGATAAATGAAAAAAATAAAAGTGAAGCCACCGATAGGCACATTTGGCTGGAAGATGAATCGCAACGCATAGGACATGTAAATATTCCCAATGAATTATGGAACACCATGCGACAGTCGCCGGTTTTCTTTATCGACATTCCATTTGAGAAGCGACTAAAACATATTGTTGAAGAATATGGCAAGTTGGACACTCAAAAACTAATAGACGCCACTATAAGAATTAAAGAAAAACTGGGCGGGCTTCAGGCAAAACAGGTTATTGATTTTCTACAAACGAATAATTACGAAGAAGGTTTCCGAATATTATTGAAATATTACGATAAATATTATTCAAAGTCTTTGCACAATCGGGAAGCATTAAATTCGTTATTAAATAAGATCGATTGTAAATCCATAACTACTGAAAATACCCGTGCATTACTTCAACATAATCATTCAAAATCTGCGAAGGCTTAGTCTTGTTGTTTCATTTTTTCTATTTCCATTATTTTTTTCAGGCCAGTCGCTTACAGGTTTGTGGTCAGGCGCTATTACACAAGATAGTACTTCGGCCAGAAAAGACCAGTCTTTTGAAATTGCACTCACAGAATATAAGGGAAAAGTATATGGCTATAGCTGTAGCGAGTTTATTGTAAATGATACACTCTATTACATTGTAAAACGTGTGAAGGGAGAAATTAAAGACAGCATCTGCGAAGTAAAAGATGATGAAATAATTGCGTATAACTTTCGAGGAAAACTTGACAAGGGTGTAAAAGTAACCAGCACTTTTCGGAGAAATAAAAACGACAGTAACTGGTATCTTGATGGCAGTTGGAAAACCAATGCCACCAAAAAATATTATGGCATAACCGGAAAAGTAAAACTAGCTGAAGAAAAAGATTTGAGTCTCTCTAAAGTATTCCCACACCTGGAAGAACTGAACCTGGCAAACGAAATTGCTTTTTACAAGGAAAGAACAAAAGAACCTGTGATTGCAAAACTGGCTAAGCCTGAAAGAATAAATACAGTGTATGAATCGCCTAAAAATTTAGAACAACAGTCAAGTACAACAGTGGCGGTGCCACAAATAAAACAGGCCACAGCAGATGCTTCAATAGTTGCCTCCGTTCAGGCTGATGCTATTGCAGCAGGCATTCAAAAGCCTGACAATGATTTACAAAAAACACAAAAATCAATTACAAATTCCACAACTGCTAATGTTCCTTCTGTTTCAAACCCGGATTTGAAACAAGCAAATGCGGATATGGAGCTGGTGGCTGCGGTGCAAGCAGACGCTGCTATTGCCGCCATAAAAAAGCCTATTGATGAAAACAACAAAACCAATACAAGGCCTGTTGCCTCAAGCAATAATGAATTAAAACAAACCATAGCAGCAAAACCAACCCCTACGCAAAGTTTTAATAAGCCAGCTAATCAGCAACAAGCCATTGTAATGAATACAAAACCACAAACAAATACTGAGGTAAAACCTGTAAACAATATGGCGCAACAAAATACAGTGGCAACCCATAATCCGGCTTCAACAAAAACCACAGCACCGCAATCTGAAAAAAATATGCCTACCATTTCGCTGCCGGCAAATGAGATAGTAAGAAGTCAAGCAGAAACAATCTCCACGATTATAAAAACTGATGCAGAAGTAGCTGCAAGCGGATTGACCATAGCGGAGCGCAAATCAGAATTTAAGCAAGTGGTGCATTTCAAATCAGATAGCCTGTTATTGGCGTTATACGATAATGGAGAAATTGATGGAGATACGGTAAGTGTGTTTATGAATGGAGCGCCGTTACTGATAAAACAAGGATTAAAAGCTTATGCCATTAAGAAAACAATTTATATTGGAAAAGACAATGAAGATTTTAATTTAGTACTTTATGCAGACAATCTTGGCCTCTATCCGCCCAACACCGGGCTGCTAGTAGTGCGAGATGGGGATGATATATATAATATCCGCTTTAGCTCTGACCTTCAAAAAAGTTCCGGCGTGGTATTTCGTAAAAAAAGAAATTAGATTTTGACATATTATTTTCAATCACTGTAGTTCACCTGTAAAAATTTTTACATCATTTCTAAACTTTGTCTTAGATAAGCTTTTTTATACGAGATTTGAAACATGAACGAACCGATACAACTTACGCAATATTCACATGGTGCTGGATGTGGCTGTAAAATTGCTCCTAAGGTTTTAGACGAAATTTTAAAAAGCAATTTATTGCTGCCCGATAATAAAAATCTGCTGGTTGGTAATAGCAGTAAAGATGATGCGGCTGTTTATGATATTGGCAATGGCATGGCATTGATTTCTACCACCGATTTTTTTATGCCTATTGTCAATGATGCATTTGACTTTGGAAGGATTGCTGCTGCAAATTCCATCAGCGATGTGTATGCTATGGGTGGCAAGCCGCTGATGGCCATTGCAATTTTGGGTTGGCCGGTATCTAAGCTGCCGATAGAGGCAGCACAAAAAATTATTGACGGTGGAAAATTTATTTGTAAAGAAGCCGGTATTCCATTGGCGGGTGGTCATAGCATTGATTCACCTGAGCCCATTTTTGGGCTGGCCGTTACCGGCATAGTGCCTATTGAAAATCTGAAAAGAAATAATACTGCTCACGAAGGAGATACCTTATTCATCACCAAGCCGCTGGGCGTTGGCATCTTAGCTACGGCACAAAAAAGAGGGCAACTAAAGGTGGAACACTTGCAACCCATGATTGATCAAATGACCAGTTTGAACAAACAAGGTGAAGCCCTGGGAAAGATAAAAGGAGTAACAGCCATAACGGATGTTACAGGCTTTGGCCTATTAGGTCATTTAATAGAAATGGCTGAGGGTAGTGGGCTGAGTGCAGAATTGTTTTACAACGATATACCTGTTGCCGATGGCGTAAGTGATTATATAGCACAACGCATTTTTCCCGATGCCACTACAAGAAACTGGAGCAGCTATAGCGAGAAAGTAAAATTTGAAAAGGCAACTCCCGAAAAACCCGGTGTAAATGTAATGGAGGCCTTTACACTGCTACCCGACCCGCAAACCAATGGAGGCTTATTGATAAGCGTAAGTGAAGAAGCCATTGAAGCGGTTACAGCAATATTGGGCGACCACATCAAACCAATAGGCAAAATGATAGCCCGCGGCGATAAAACGATTTTTGTAAAGTAAGGAAATTAAATTTTGCGAAAGGTTAACCGCATGTGTTACATTCCGTATTCACTCAAAAATTTAATGCGCATAATTTTCAATTGCTCCCAGTTAAAATTATAATCGGCCAGCTCTTCCTGTGCCACTTGTAGGCTGGAGGTTTCACAACTTTTGAAATATTCCATTATTTCATCCTGATCTTCATCATCCAGCATTTCATCAATGGCATAGTTGAGATTGAGCCGCGTACCGCTGGCTGCTATACTTTCCATTTCTTCCAGCATTTCATCCATACGCCAGCCTTTGTTTTTGGCAATGGTTTCCAGCGATACTTTCTTATCGGTGTTTTGAATAATATATACCTTGTTGCCACTTTTATTCACTACACTTTTCATCACAAAATCATCAGGCCGTTCAATATTATTTTCTTCTACATATCGTGCTATTAAATCAACAAATGGTCTTCCGTACTTTATTGCTTTTCCTTTGCTGATACCCTGACATTTTTCAAGCCCTTCTAAGGTGATAGGATAAAAAGTGGACATATCCTGCAATGAAGCTTCTAAGAAAATGACAAAGGGAGGCAGGCTTCTTTTCTTTGCTTCTTTTTGACGCAGGTCTTTCAGCATTTCAAAAAGACGCTCGTCGGTAGCGGCTCCGGTATTGGCTTCCGTAGTCTCTTCATCATCAGCATTGGCATCATCATAGGTATTGTTGAGTACAATCTTGAAAGACTTTGGTTTATTCAAAAAGGCTTCTGTTTTGTCGGTAAACTTTAATACGCCATATTCTTCAATATCTTTTTTCAATAATCCACCCAGTAGCATTTGTCTGATAAGCGAGTTCCAGAAAAAGGGCTCCTGATCGTTGCCGCTGGCAAAAGCATCCAGCCCTTCGTGTCGAAACATTTGTATTTGCGGAGTAAGCTTTCCAATAATAATCTGTACTACATACTCGGTAGCAAATCGTTCGTCAAGTTCTTTTATTGCTTTTAAAACGATAAGGGCTTCGTCTTTTGCTTCTGTATAATCTTTAGGATGTTTACAGTTGTCGCATTGGCCACAGTTTTCTTTTGGATATTCTTCGCCAAAATAACTCATCAAAATTTTTCGGCGACACACACCGGTTTCGGCAAAAGCAACGGTTTCACTAATAAGTTGTGCCCCCACTTCTCTTTCACTAAGGGGTTTATCACGCATCAAGTGTTCCAGCTTGCTTACATCTTTATGTGAGTAATAAAGAATACATTTTCCCTCGAGCCCATCACGCCCGGCACGCCCGGTTTCCTGATAATAATTTTCTATGCTTTTGGGAATATTATAGTGAATTACAAAACGGATATCGGGTTTGTCAATACCCATTCCAAATGCAATGGTGGCGCAAATAACCCGTACATCCTCACTCAAAAATTTATCCTGTCGGTCAGCCCTTATTTTACTATCAAGTCCGGCATGATAGGCTACTGCACTTACGCCATTTGCCATTAAAATATCGGCCAGCTCTTCGGTTGTTTTTCTGTTTAATGTATATATGATACCGCTTTTGGTACCCATGCTTTTTACAAAGCGTACAATGTTTTCATCCGTTTGAGCTTTTTTAATCTTTGGCAGCACTTCATAATACAGATTGGAGCGGTTGAAAGAAGAAATAAAAACATTGGGATTGTGTAGATCGAGATTTTTGATGATATCACTCTGCACTTTTGGTGTTGCGGTTGCAGTAAGTGCAATTACCGGAATGTCGGGATTTATCTGAATCATCATTTCACGCAAGCGACGATATTCCGGACGAAAATCGTGTCCCCATTCTGAAATACAATGAGCCTCGTCCACTGCAAAAAAGGATATAGTAAGCTCAGAAAAAAATTCAAGATTCTCCTGTTTGGTTAATGTTTCCGGAGCTACGTAAAGCAATTTTGTTTTGCCGGAAAGCAAATCGTCTTGTACTTCTTTTATTTCTTTTTTGTTGAGTGTAGAGTTTAAGAAGTGGGCTACATTATCATTGCTGCTATACCCACGAACGAGATCTACCTGATTTTTCATTAAAGCAATCAATGGCGATACGATGATGGCTACTCCATCGCTGATTAATGCCGGTAATTGATAACAAAGACTTTTGCCGCCACCGGTAGGCATGATAACAAAAGTATCGTGCCCTGCCAGCAAAGATTCAATAGCTTTTTCCTGAGTGCCTTTGAATTTATTGAAACCAAAATACTCATGCAACGCTTTATGCAAGTCAATTTTATTTTTTGGTTTCGTTTCTTTTGCCGCAGTTTTCGTTGCGGTTGGTTTTTTTGCTACTGCAGGTTTTGCCGTTTTCTTCGCTGCTGTTTTTTTTGCTGCTGTCATTATCTATTCATATTTTGACGGGCCTTCGCCCCACATCTTTAATCCGAGTTCTTTAAGGTACATAAATTTCCTTATCACTCTTCATGTATCGGAATAATTATTTTTTCACAGCCCGTAATGGCTGTGGCATAAACAATTCGTTTGGTTCAAAAAAATCAGGGCTACTGCGGGCGGTGTTAAAAATGCCCGAGATGCAGATTTTATGGGGATGCGAATTTACGAATGAATTACCGAAAGAAAAACCGGATATCCATAAAAATTACCGATTGAAAAGCAATACAAATGTTCATAGTAAATACTCTAATTTTGAGCACTTATATGGCCGGTTCAGTTACACAAGTTGCCCTCAAAACCATTGCTTTAGAAGCAGCATCCATATCGGGTCTTGCTGAATATATTAATGCAGACTTTGAAAAGGCTGTGCAAACCATTGCGCAATGCAAAGGGCGTATTGTTGTAAGTGGAATAGGCAAAAGCGCCATCATTGCACAAAAGATTGTAGCCACTTTCAATAGCACGGGTACGCCGTCTATTTTTCTTCATGCTGCCGATGCCATTCATGGCGACTTAGGTATGGTGCAGCAGGAAGATGTAGTTATCATCATCAGTAAAAGCGGTGAAAGCCCAGAAATTAAAGTACTGGTACCGCTTATCAGAAATTTTAAAAACCCCATAATTGCGATTGTTGGTAATACAGGATCTTATCTTGCAAAAAATGCAAATATTATTTTAAACACCACAGTTGAGCAGGAAGCATGTCCCAATAATCTTGCGCCTACCACCAGCACAACAGCACAAATGGTAATGGGTGATGTATTGGCCGTTTGCCTGATGGAGTTGAAAGGATTTCAGCCGGATGATTTTGCGAAATTTCACCCGGGTGGTCAATTGGGCAAAAAATTATATTTGAAATGCGCCGACTTGTATGCCGGAAATGCAAAGCCAAAAGTATTGGCCACCCAATCGCTAAAAGAAGTAATTGTTGAAATCAGTTCAAAACAATTGGGAATAACTGCTGTAGTTAATGAGCAAGGAAATTTGCTGGGTATTATTACTGACGGTGATTTAAGACGGATGCTGGAAAAAAATGTATCTATTGAAAAAAGTACAGCCGGAGATATTATGACAAAAAACCCAAAAACCATTGGGCCTGATGAGCTGGCTGTAGAAGCACTGGATCTGTTGCGTAAATATGGAATTTCACAACTGGCTGTATCAGCAGCTGGAAAATATCTGGGCATTGTGCATGTTCATGATTTGATTAGAGAAGGATTAATTTAGAATTTGTTTCTAATATGAATTTGAAATGAGTATAATTTTTTAAAAGCCATCTTTCAAATTCGAAAAGAATAATTGCAGATGAAAAAATTTTATAATCCCACTCATGCCGGAGCAGGGGTAGGAAATAAACATCATTACGTAGCCATCATGGCAGGTGGTATTGGTAGCAGATTTTGGCCCATGAGCCGCACGGCATTGCCCAAACAATTTTTAGATATTTTGGGTACGGGCAAAACGCTGATTCAACAAACCTTTGAACGATACACCCGACTGGTGCCTCAAGAAAATATTTTCATCATTACGGCGACAGAATATGTGGACATTGTAAAAAAGCAGGTGCCCGGTATTCCGGCTGCTAATATACTGGCCGAGCCATCCAGAAAAAACACAGCGCCTTGTATTGCTTATATTGCTTTTAAGTTAATTAAAAAAGATCCAAAGGCATTGATGATAGCAGCACCGGCCGACCATTTGGTACTGGAGCCCGATGCTTTTATTGCCACTGCAAAAAAAGCATTGAAGTTTGTTGACGGTATCAATGCGCTGGTAACGATTGGTGTAAAACCTACTTATCCTAATACGGGGTATGGATATATACAACACGATACAGCCCGGGCCGAAATAGATATTTATAAGGTAAAAACATTTACCGAAAAACCCAATGAAGAACTGGCAAAAACATTTTTTGAAAGCGGCGATTTTTTGTGGAATGCAGGCATCTTTACCTGGAAGGTGAAAAACATTATTGCAGCTTTAGAAAAACATGAGCCTGAACTGTATGAATTGTTTGCTGCCGAAAAAACAAAATTCAACACTTCCAAAGAGCAAAAAGCAATTGAAAATATTTATCCGCAATGCACCAATATCTCCATTGACTTTGCGGTAATGGAAAAAGCAGATAATGTATATGTCATACCGGCTTCATTTGGCTGGAGCGACCTAGGCACCTGGAACAGCGCTTGGGAAAATATGGATAAGGATTATTTCGGAAATGCAGTAGTAGGGAAAAATGTAGTCGTAGTAGATGCCAATAATTGTATGGTACATGCACCGGACAATAAACTGGTTTTGCTACAAGGGCTGAAAGATTACATTGTGGTGGATACAAAAGATGTATTGCTGATTTGCAAAAAAAATAAAGAACAGGAAATAAGAGAATATGTAGCAGAAGTGAAGCGAAATAAAGGGGAGAAATATTTGTAGCGTTTTTTGACAATAGTTTTTTACCTTGTCGTATGACTTTTCCACCACTTATCAATATACTCTTTTTAGATATTGAAACGGTACCACAGTATGCACAGTATGCCCAACTGCCCGATGGATGGAAGCAGCTTTGGGACACCAAATCTAATTCATTAATAAAATATCACGAAGGAGAAACTAACGAAACGCTTTATCCACGTGCAGGCATTTATGCCGAGTTTGGAAAAATTGTTTGCATCAGTTGCGGCATTGTACAGGGAAACACCCACCAACGAAAAATTATTATCAAAAGCTTTGCCGGCGATGATGAAAAAAAACTGCTTCAGGATTTTATTGATATGCTGAATAAGTGGAGTAATGGAGAACAAAAATTTTTATGTGCTCACAATGGCAAGGAGTTTGACTTTCCCTATCTCTGTCGCCGAATGATTATTCATAACTTACCGATTCCTTTATTATTAAATATTGCGGGAAAAAAACCCTGGGAAGTAAATCATTTAGACACCTTGGAGCTTTGGAAGTTTGGCGATTTTAAAAGTTTCACTTCTTTGGCATTGCTTGCACATTCGTTGGGCATACCTACGCCCAAAGATGATATAGACGGCAGCATGGTATGGAAAGTGTATTGGGAAAAAAAAAACCTGCAGCGCATTGTAACGTATTGTCAGAAAGACGTAGTAACGGTAGCGCAGATTTTATTAAGAATGCAAGGCGAACCATTGATTAAAGAAGAAAACATAGAAATTAAATAACCATGAACAGAACCAACTATGCATCGGGCGCCAAGTGGGAAGATATAGTAGGCTATAGCCGAGCCGTAAAAATGGGCAACATCGTAGAGGTAACGGGCACCGTAGCCGTAGATGAACAGGGAAAAATTGCAGGCGCCGGTAATGCTTATGAACAAACCAAATTTATCATTCAGAAGATTGAAAAAGTATTGCATCAGGCCGGCGCAAAGCTGAGCGACGTTGTAAGAACTCGTATGTTCGTTACCAATATTTCCCTTTGGGAAGAATATGGCCGGGCGCATGGGGAGTTTTTTAAAACTATAAAACCCTGTACCACCCTAGTGGAGGTAAGCAAACTTATTTCGCCTGAATATTTAATAGAAATAGAAGCAACAGCCATCATCAGTGAATAAATTCGCCACATGTTTACACCCACAATACAATCCAAACTACCACAGGTAGGCACCACCATATTTTCTGTAATGAGCAACCTGGCCCATCAGCATCAGGCCATCAATCTGGGTCAGGGATTTCCCGATTATCCGATGAGCGAGGAGTTGATAAGCAAAGTAAATGAAGTAATGCAAAAGGGCTGGAACCAGTATGTTCCCATGCAGGGCTATTTACCCTTGCGGGAAGCGTTGGCTGAGAAAATTGCAGAATTATATGGAGCGGCTATTTCGGCAGATGAGCAAATCACCATAACACCCGGCGGCACTTATGCTATTTATACTGCATTGACAACGGTGCTGCAACCCGGCGATGAAGTCATTGTATTTGAACCGGCCTACGACAGTTATATTCCAAACATAGAAATAAACGGCGCAGTGCCGGTGCTTATTGATTTGCAATTTCCCGACTATAAAATAAACTGGCATGCTGTAAGAGAGAAGATAAACAGTAAAACCAAAATGATCATGCTCAACTCACCTCACAACCCAACGGGTGCTGTATTGAGCGAGGCAGATATGCAGCAATTGCAGGATATAGTAAGAGACACCCAAATCATGATACTGAGTGATGAAGTATATGAGCATTTAATTTTTGATAATATACAGCACCAATCCGTACTACGTTATCCGGAATTGATGGAACGAAGTTTTGTTTGTTTTTCATTTGGCAAAACCTATCACTGCACCGGATGGAAGTTGGGCTATTGTATAGCGGCACCGCAATTAATGGCGGAGTTTAGAAAAGTGCATCAGTTTAATTGTTTTTGTTGCCATACACCATCGCAGGTGGCGCTGGCTTCTTTTTTAAAAAACAAAGAGGCTTATACGTCACTCGGAGCCATGATGCAGCAAAAGCGGGATGACTTCAAAACCCTGTTGAGTAGCTCGCGGTTTGATCTGTTGCACAGCAGTGGCAGTTATTTTGTAACGGCCGGCTATAGCCGCATCAGCGATGAGGGAGATAAAGATTTTGCTATCAGGCTTACCCGTGAGTATGGCGTGGCCACAATTCCCGTTTCCTCATTTTACAAAAACGGGACCGATAATAAGGTGATACGATTTTGTTTTGCAAAAAAGAATGAAACACTGGAAGCGGCAGCGGAAAGGTTGAGGAGGGTTTAGGAATTGCTTTTATTGATGGAATGTGTTTTTATTGATTGTTTTTTTCATTGCTCATCTTCTTTAAAAATTTATATTGCATTAGCAACCAAACTTTTTTTTATATGAAACAATTTCTGCTTTTATTACTCTCATTTACAATTGTAACTTATACTAATGCACAAAAAGGATTTGAACCCGGGTCTATTACTTTAAACTCCAATGAAACACTGGAAGGTAAAATTGATATTAGTAAAAATCCGGGTGAAGCAAAAGAACTCCGGTTTAGCAAAGACGGCTCGATTCAAACCTATTCCATATCTGATGTAAAGGCATTTGAACTATCCGGAAAATTCAGATATGAAAGGCATAACGTCAGCTATAACAAAAGCGCAACCGATATAGAACATGCCACCGAGTTTTTTGATGGCCCTTTGGTAAATGGCGACCGCTGGCTGGAGGTTTTGTATAAATCTAAATACTCAATGTTTGGATTGGAAACACCCGACAGAAATTATTATTTTATACAGGAGCCCGACGGAAGTGTAAAAGAACTTAGATACAGAGTTAAAGTAATAAGCGGCGTAATGCAAAAAGATGAAAGCTATAAAACCTATTTTTCAACAAAGGCTACAGCAAACAACAATTCGGAACTGGCAAAAGCAGTTGCATTGGCAAACTATGACGAAGACGATTTATTGGGTTTAATGATGAAACTCAATGGAGAAAAGTCAACGTATAATGTTGGTAAGTCACCCAAACCTGTACTTGAAATAAGGGCAGGTATGGCGTATAATTCTTTTAATCCTTCAGGACAAGTAGATGTTGACGGATATGGCGCCTATGCACTATATGAAGCAAGCTTTAAAGGAACGGCCGGCTTTCTGGGCGGTGTGGGATTTACTTTTTTTTCAAGGAAGAGTGGTGAAAATAGTCAGCTGCGGATAGGCTTAAATATTTCCAGCTTAACGTTAAACGGGGTAAACGATATTGGCAGCGGTAGCTTTGATCATGAAAAATATACCGGAACCTTTTTAATGTGCGGCCCCGAATTTTCCTATCAGTTTGCTTTAAACAAACGCAGCTCAACAAAAGTATTATTGGGCCCCGCATTTGGGTATTTTCTTGCAATTGCAAATAATACAAAAGGAATTTTTGATAATCCGGGGGGTGCATGTAGAAAGGGAAAAGTATCCGGAGGCAAATGGAGGTCAATTCAATATGGCCATTCTGTTATCAGTAGTTAAGGGTAAAAATGTATTTACCTTACGTGCACTTCATGGAGGCAATATTTACAATTCAGGAAAATCTAAATTATCCAATAATTCCATTGGGTTTACCTATGGTTATATGTTTAAAAAATGAAACCGGATTCACGCTTTAACGGCATTCTCTATATGCTGTTAGCAGCACTCGGTTTTTCAATAATGGGTGGCGCCGCAAAAGCGCTTAAAGAAAATTTTAATGCAGGTCAATTAGTATTTTATCGCAATGCTGTTGGCCTGTTTTTTTTATTGCCGGGATTGTGGAAGCATCCGCCGGTACAAACAGGGGGTAAACCGTTGCGACTTGCCTTTCGTGGATTGATGGGCACACTGGCGCTTTATACTTTACTGTACTGTGTACTGCACATTCCGCTGGGTACAGCTATGAGTTACAATTTAACTTCTGCGTTATTCATTGCGGTTTTTTCATTTTTATTTTTTAAAGAATATCATGGCAGGCGTGTTGTTTTTGCTGTACTGCTTGGTTTTTTGGGTATGCTTTTTATTTATAAACCGGTAATGTACCTGACCTGGTATTATCATATTGCGGGATTAGTTTCAGGCATCACAGCCGCCATAGCCTATATTACTATTAACCGGCTTTCAAAATATTATGATGCCCGGGTGATTGTGCTTTCTTTTTTGGTAAGTGGATTACTAATACCGCTTTGCAGTATGCTGCTTCATTATTTATTTAAAATAAAAACAGATGATCTGCTTATTATTGATTTCAAACTGCCTTCAGGTATAGAATGGGTATGGATCATACTTATGGGATTAGCAGCATTATTTGGTCAATACTTTGTTACGAAAGCTTATGGGGCTGATAAAGCCGGAATCGTTTCTGTATTTAGCTATGCCAATATTATATTTTCTGTTTTTATTGGGCTTGCATTGGGCGACCCTTTTCCCGGATGGTGGAGCTGGGCCGGCATTTGCTGTATTATTGGCAGCGGCATTATAATTGCCCTTGTAAAGAACAGTGCAAAAAAAATCTGATAAAATGGTTGGTGGAATCAATTTCTTTATCGTATATTTGCGATATAAAATTTATAATTCAAATTTTTTAACAGGATTCAACTATGGCAATCAATAAGAAAGATGCATTTACACAGAAAGAACAGGATCTGGCCGCCTTTGCCAAAGCCATGAGCCATCCTGCCCGCATTGCAATCTTAAAAGTACTGGCACAAAAGAATGATTGCATCTGCGGAGAAATTGTAGATGTCTTGCCACTGGCACAGTCAACCGTCTCACAACATTTAAAAGAATTAAAAACAGCCGGATTGATAACCGGCGAAACCGACGGCCCTCGCAGTTGCTATTGCATCAACTGGAAAGCATTTGAAAAATTTGCAGGTGAGTTTAATTTTTTGTTTAACAAATTAAAAGTGCAAAGCGAAAAATCCTGTTGTTAACTATGTATTTCTTAACCATAAATAGTATAGCCATGAACACAAACACAAAAGACCCCGGAAACGGTGGTTGCTGTGGCGGCCTGGGCGACTTCGGCTGCTGCTAAGAAAACAAAAAAGGGCTGAGGCCCTTTTTTTATGCAGTTGTCATAAACCCTTTAGTTTTGTTGCAAACTCATTTAATTGAACGAGCCTGTTTTTTCTAAAACCACGTACTATTTTTTATTTGCACTACTGGCCTTGGTGTATGTCGTTGGCTTATTTGTACCGTTGATGGATAACGACTCGGCCCACCACGCCAATATTGCATTGCACATGTACCTTACCGGCGACTTTGTCTCGCTGATTGATCATCACGGTGCTTATTTAGATAAACCCCATTTACATTTCTGGCTTTGTGCTTTCAGTTATAAAATTTTTGGTGTCAATACATTTGCTTATAAACTTCCCTCATTTTTATTCACAGTATTAGGCGTTTATTCCACTTTCCGACTGGGAAAATTATTGTACAATGAAGCCACTGGCAAATTAGCTGCATTAATACTTGCTTCGTCCTTTGCATTTATACTCGCCAATAATGATGTAAGAATGGATGCCATACTTACTGCTTGTATTGCATTTTCAATTTGGCAATTGGTAGCCTGGATGCAAAACAAGAAAATCATACATGTTTTTGGTGCTGCACTGGGGCTGGCTTTGGGATTTTGTACCAAGGGGCATATTGCTGTTTTTGTGCCCGCTGTAGCAGTCATTTTTTATTTATTATATAAAAAAGACTGGAAGATTTTGCTGCATTGGCAATGGCTGCTAATGGGTCTTTTATTCTTGCTTTTTATAAGTCCGGTTGTGTATTGTTATTATCTGCAGTTCAACCGTCACCCCGAAGTAACCGTGCGAGGACAAGACCATATCAACGGAGTAAAATTTATTTTACTCAACCAAAGTATTGAAAGATTTACAGGCACCATGGGCAGCGACGCAAAACATGACTATCTTTTTTTCATCCATTCCTTTCTTTGGGCTTTTGCACCCTGGAGTGTGTTGGCATACATGGCTATTGTAAAAAGAGTAAAAGAATTTGTCAATAGAAAAGAAGAGTGGCTGACGGTTGGTGTTTTTCTTACACTCTTGCTTGTGGTTTCCTTTTCGGGATTCAAATTGCCACATTATCTAAACATTGTTTTTCCAACAACGGCTGTTGTAGTGGCGTCTTATTTATTAAAACAAAAAACCAATCCAACTTTATTAAAGAATATTTTCATAATACAAACTGTAATATCTGTTATTTTATTGGCAGGATTAATTTTGATAAATGCCTGGGCTTTTCCGGTACATTCTTTAATAATAATGGCAGTGGTGGTGCTTTTATTATCAATTGTATTTTATTATTTTATATCAAAAAAAAGCAACGGGTTACAAAAATCAGTGGGAATGTCTGTTGCAGTAATGGCTTTGAGTTTCTTTTTGCTCAATAGTAATTTTTATCCGCAACTGCTCACCTATCAGGCCGGGCGGCCATTGGCTCTTATGACAAAGGGTAAAGTAAATCCCGGGGATGTATTTTTTTGGAACAATACCTATAGTTCTTCATATAATTATTATTCAAAATCACTTCACAGGCAACTCACCGATAGTAGTTTGAAGCCCGGAGAAAAAAAATGGTTGATTTTTGATATAAAAAGCGAGGAAGAAATTTTGCAAAAAGGCTATCATATTGGGCAACGGTATGAAGCAAAAGATTTTGAAATTACCCAATTGGATATCAAGTTTATAAATCCGCAAAAAAGAGAGAAAGAATGTAGCCGATTGGTGCTTGCAGAGCTAAGCCGGTAAATGCAATTTGCTTTCTTTTTTTAGCAAAACCTGCCTATATTTGCAGCCCCGCAGGTAAAAATAAGGTGCGGTAGCTCAGTCGGCCGTAGTTTTTCAACACGACGTAGGAGTGTTAGAAAAACAAAGTCCCGAAGAACAAAGTGAAATCGGGATAGAGCAAGAGGCTGAAGCGAAACGAATAATTGATAAGGTGCGGTAGCTCAGTCGGTAGAGCAAAGGACTGAAAATCCTTGTGTCGGCGGTTCGATCCCGCCCCACACCACAAAGCCACTCTAAAAAATAGGGTGGTTTTTTTATTTCCTCTTGCAGAGGCAAAGGAGGAAAGGAGAAGGATTTGAAAGAGTTGAGGTTCCCTCTTTATCTCTTTTATCTCTGGGCGAATATTTTTTCTACCATTCAAATAAAATTTCTCCCTGCATCATTTTTTGTATTTTTCTTGTCTTAAATTCACAAACCGGCGCCAAAAACCAACACATGAAAAGAAAAATCTTTTTAGTGCTGACAATACTTTATTGTGCGCCTGTTTTCGCCAAGGCGCAAGAAGTTTTTGTTGAGCCTCCTGCTACCGAACTAACTACCATTCCATTTACCCAGCTTACCGGCGGCATCATCATAATGCAGGCCAAACTGGGAGATCATCCCGATACATTGAATTTTATTCTGGATACAGGAAGTACCGGCATTTCGCTTGACTCTACTACTGCGGCTTATTTAAAACTACAGCCCGTACCTACCGAACGTACTATAAAAGGTATAGCAGGCACACACAAAGTGAAGTTTCTTTTCAACCAACAGTTGAAGCTTCCTAATCTTACAATTGACAGTTTAAATTTTCATATTAATAATTATGAAATCCTTACTTCTGTTTATGGCGAACGCATAGATGGTATTATCGGCTACTCGGTATTGAGCCGCTATATTGTAATGCTGAACTACGATAGTCTGCACATTTCTTTTTATTCGCAAGGAAGCTTGAAATACCCAAAAGGGGGCTATTTGCTGAAGCCAAACTTGAATATGCTGGCTGCACAACCGCTACGAGTAAAAGATTATCGCAGCATCAGCACCCGTTTTCTATACGATATTGGCGCAGGTGTTTGTATGCTTTTGTCAAAAGAATTTGTAAGCGACAGTAATTTTCTGGAAAAAGGAAAAAAATATTTTACCAAAGAAGGCGAAGGACTGGGGGGCAAATTAGATATGCAATTGACGGTGATAAAAGAAGTGAGAATTGGTCCTTATCGATTTCACAGAGTGCCGGTACATGTTTTTGATGATGTACATGATGTAACGAGTTATCCCTACATGGGCGGATTGATTGGGAATGACATACTCAGGCGGTTTAATACAATTATCAATTACCGCAAGGGTGATATTTACCTGATGCCGAATAGTCATTATATTGAATCGTTTGATTACTCTTATTCGGGGGTGGAGCTTTATCTTGTAAACGGCATCATCATTGTAGGCGATGTTGCCAAAGGATCACCGGCCGAGGTGGCCGGCTTAAAAGAAGGTGATGAGGTGCTGGCCGTCAATAAAAATTTTTCTCAAATATTAAATCAGTATAAGCTGGCATTGCAAACACCTAATGACAGAGTAAAAATTATTTATCGCCGCGATGGTGTCATCAATGAAGTGGAATTTAAGGTTAAAAGTATTCTGTAATTCCCCACTCGCCATTATTTCATTTTAAGTATTTTTACAAACTTTCTCTCGCAAAGGGAAGTATTAATTATTTGTGTATGATTCAATTTGAAAAATTTACACTTTCAAATGGACTGAGGGTAATTGTACATCAGGATACCAGCACGCCTATGGCCGTTATGAATATTATGTACGATGTGGGTGCCCGCGATGAAAATCCGGAAAAAACCGGCTTTGCACATTTATTTGAGCATCTGATGTTTGGCGGCTCGGTAAACATTCCCAACTATGACGAACCATTGCAAATGGCCGGTGGCGAAAACAATGCTTATACGACCAACGATCTTACGAATTATTATATTCAGCTACCTGCCGAAAATCTGGAAACAGCATTCTGGTTAGAAAGTGATCGTATGTTATCTCTTTCATTTGATGAAAAAAGCCTAGAAACGCAACGGAAGGTCGTTTGTGAAGAGTTCAAAGAACACTACCTTACTAAACCTTATGGTGATGTATGGCACAAGATGAGAGAACTGGCTTACAAAGAGCATCCTTATCGCTGGATGACCATTGGAAAAGAATTATCGCATATTGAAAATGCAACTTTAGAAGACGTAAAAGCTTTTTTCTTTAAACATTACAGACCCATTAATGCTATCATGGTGGTGGCCGGAAATGTAACTACCGCACAAGTAAAAGCATTGGCTGAAAAATGGTTTGGAGATATTCCTTCAGGCGAAAAATATGTACATAACCTTGTACAAGAGCCGGAACAAACCGAAGCAAGAAAACTGGAAATAAAAGCCAAAGTACCGCTGGATGCTTTTTATAAATGCTGGCACATGGGGTCACGGCTTGATAAAAGCTACTATGTTGTGGACCTGCTTACCGATATTTTAAGCAGTGGCGCATCATCACGTTTATACCAAAGATTGGTTAAAGAAAAGAAACTGTTTTCAAATATCGGCTGCTATCAGTTTGGCAGTACCGATGCAGGTTTGGTTGTGATAGAAGGAAAATTGGTAAAAGGAATAAAAATGGAAGATGCCGAAAGAGCTGTGGAAGATGAGTTAGATAAAATAAAAAACGAACCGGTTGCAAAAGATGAGTTGCAAAAAGCGAAAAACAAAACCGAGAGCACGATTACATTTGAAGATATGAGTGTAATGAGCCGTGCTGCAAGCCTTGCCTATTATGAAATATTGGGTGACGCAGCCTGGATGAATGATGAACTCAATAAATATGCTGCCATTACCGAAAATGATATTTTGCAGGAAAGCAAGAATATTTTCAAAAATGAAAACAGCAGCACTATATATTATATGTCTGAAAACTAATAAAACAAATTATGCTAACACAACCCCTTACAAAAGATCAGGTATTAGAGGCAATACAAGCTATGCCACAACAGGAATTTTTAAGCATCGAAGAGGTAGTAGAAGAAATTTTACTACTGGTAAAAACCAATGAAGGTGTAGCTGCCATGGCTAAAGGAGAAACACAATCAGATGAAAATGTAAAATAGAAAGCGATGAATAATGTAAACTATTCCGGTGTATCTGTAAAAGACCTGAACGATATACAAACTTTCCTCAACAACAAGTCTGTTGCTTATGCAAAACATATTGTTGAGGGATTAAAAAATGCGATTGCCAATTTAAAAAAATTTCCGGAAATGGGCTGGCAGATTTTTACTGAGCAACACAAAGACCTTCGACAGATATTGTTTCACACGTACCGGGTTGTGTATCATTATCAGCCCAATACCATTACCGTTATTACGATTCAATATCAAACCCGGCCGCCCGAAAATATTCCTCAATTAAAAGACTTTAAGATATAGTAATGCCCAATAGAAAAGAATCGCCCAAAATAGTTGACGCCATTCATTTTGATTTGAAACTAAAAAAGGCGGATAAGTTTATTTTGGACAATGGCGCCGAAGTGTATGCCATCAATGCTGGTGCCGAAGAGGTGATCATGTTTGAATGGGTGTATTGTGCCGGCAACTGGTTTGAAGAACAAAAGTTAATAGCAGCTACTACCAATTTTTTATTGCGTAATGGAACGAACCATCGTAGTTCATTTGGCATTAATGAATATTTTGAATATTATGGCTCATTTCTTAATCGTTCTTGTTATAACGAAACAGCCACCATTACACTGCATTGTTTAAAAAAGCATATCAATGAATTGTTGCCTGTGGTAAAAGAGTTGATTACAGAATCGGTAATGCCACAGGATGAGCTGGACATTTATAAGCAGAACATGAAGCAGCGGCTGCAAGTGAATTTGAAAAAAAGCGATTTTGTTGCCGGCAGAATTATTGATGCTTCTTTGTTTGGAGAAAATCATCCATACGGCAGATACAATTATTTGGAAGACTTTGATAATTTAGAAAGAACATCGTTGCAGCATTTTTATAATCAATACTATCGTAATGGCAAGTTTATCCTTTTTGTTGCCGGTAAACTGCCTACAGATATTGAAACAATTCTCAATACACAGTTTGGCGATTTACCCATGGGTACTGTTTTAGAAAAGGAAATAAAAACACAGCCGGCAAAAGAAAAGAAACTAAGAATTGTTAATGACGAAAATGGGGTACAAGGATCGATAAGGATGGCAAGACATTTTCCGAACAGACATCATCCTGATTTTTCAAAAGTAATGGTGTTGAATGTTTTGTTGGGAGGTTTTTTTGGTTCACGACTGATGCGTAATATTCGTGAAGACAAAGGCTATACTTATGGCATACATAGTTTTATTCAAAATCATATTCACGAAACCTGCTGGATGATAAGTACCGAAGCGGGTAAAGATGTATGTGAGGCTACACTCGAAGAAGTGTACAAAGAGATGAAACAACTACGTGAAGTACCTGTAGGTAACGATGAACTTTTATTGGTTAAAAATTATATGATGGGTGGCATATTGGGCGATTTGAATGGCCCATTTCAAATTATAGCCCGATGGAAAAATTACGTATTGAATAATCTGCCGGAACAATATTTTTATGATTCAATTCAACTCATAAAATCAATTACGCCTGAAGAAATTCAACAACTGGCTCAAAAATATTTGCAGCCGGAAGATTTTTACGAATTGGTAGTGGTTTAGCAGAACAAATTCATCTTTTGATTTTTGTTAATCAATTATTCAGAACTTCGCCGCATGACCTTCGACAGAAAAAATTTATCAGACAAAGAACTGATTTCTTTTTACAAGCAACTGCTATGGCCTCGCATGATTGAAGAGAAAATGCTGGTATTGCTGCGCCAGGGAAAAATTTCTAAATGGTTTAGCGGTATCGGTCAGGAAGCAATAGCGGTAGGCGCCACATTAGCACTTGATGAGGATGAATGGATCATGCCGCTGCATCGCAACCTCGGTGTGTTCACCACACGCAATATGCCGTTGAGCAAATTGTTTATGCAATGGCAAGGCGCACAAGAAGGATATACCAAAGGAAGAGAAAGAAGTTTTCATTTTGGAAATCGTGAACATCATATCTGCGGAATGATTTCCCATTTGGGCCCGCAGTTGGCTATAGCCGACGGTGTGGCCTTGGCGCACAAACTCCGAAAAGAAAATAAAGTTTCACTTGCTTTTACCGGTGATGGCGGCACCAGCGAGGGCGATTTTCATGAAGCATTGAATGTAGCAGCCGTATGGGACTTGCCAGCAATTTTCATAATTGAAAATAATGGATACGGACTCAGCACGCCGGTAAATGAACAATATCGTTGCATTAGTCTGGTAGATAAAGCCAAAGGCTATGGCATGGAAGGGGTGCAGATTGATGGAAATAATCTGCTATCAGTTTATGATACCATCAAAGGCGTAAGGGAATTTTGTATCAAACATCAAAAACCCTATCTGATCGAGTGCATGACCTTTCGTATGCGTGGACATGAGGAAGCAAGCGGTACCAAATATGTTCCGCAGGATTTATTCCGGCTATGGGAACAAAAAGATCCGATAAAAAATTACGAGCATTATCTCATTGATACTGCTGTTATCACTGAAAGGCAAATAGAGGCAATCAGAAATGAATTCAAAGAAAAAATAGAAGCAGAGCTGGAAATAGGATTTAAAACTAAACCTATTGTAGCCGATACTGAAACAGAGTTGGAAGAACTGTTTGCACCATTGGTTAAAACAGAGGCAATCGTTATTGATAATGCAGATGTAAATGCCCACATCTCATCCGCCTCTACTGAAAAACGATTGATAGATGCAATCAGCGAAGGGCTGAAGCAATCTATGCAAAAACATTCCAATCTCATTTTGATGGGACAGGATATTGCAGAGTATGGAGGTGCTTTTAAAATAACGGAGGGATTTGTGCAGGAGTTTGGAAAAGAAAGAATACGCAATACACCCATTTGTGAAAGCGCTATTGTAGGTGTTGCATTGGGATTATCGCTGCAAGGATTTAAAAGTGTAATGGAAATGCAGTTTGCCGATTTTGTTTCGGTTGGATTTAATCAGATTGTAAATAACCTTGCGAAAATGCACTACCGTTGGGGGCAAAATGCAGATGTGGTCATAAGAATGCCAACGGGTGCCGGGGTAGGTGCCGGTCCGTTTCACAGTCAGAGCAATGAAGCCTGGTTTACTAAAGTACCGGGATTGAAAATTGTATATCCGTCAACACCCATTGATGCAAAAGGACTTTTGATAGCCGCCATCAACGATCCCAATCCGGTAATGTTTTTTGAGCACAAAGCCTTGTACCGTAGTATCAGCGGCGAAGTGCCCGAAACTTATTATGAAATTGAAATAGGCAAAGCAAAGCATGTAAGAGCAGGCGATGAAGTTTCAATTATCACTTATGGCAGTGGTGTACATTGGGCCGAAGATTATGCTGCCGAGCATCCCGAAATTTCAATTGATATTTTGGACTTAAGAACGCTGGCTCCATTGGATTATTTCGCCATTCGTGCATCGGTACAACGTACCGGCCGGGTTTTGATTTTGCATGAAGACACACTCATTGGCGGTGTTGGAGGAGAAATAGCCGCATGGATTGCTGAAAATTGTTTTAGTATATTAGATGCACCTGTACTGCGATGTGCATCATTGGACACGCCGGTTCCATTTAGTATAGAACTGGAGAAAAACTTTTTGGCAAAGGCCAGATTGGACGAGTCGGTTCAAAAATTAATTTCGTATTAATCATAATTTACTTTTGAATAGTAGTGCCGGTATTTAATAGCGCTTTTCCGGCTCTGGCTCCTGTGTGTTTCCCTTGATCAACCGTGAGTACGCCATTTACTATTACAAAATGAAATCCTTTTGAATACGCATGTGGCTTTTCAAATGTGGCCATGTCTTTTACTTCTTTTTCATCAAACACGACAATATCTGCCGCAAAACCCTCACGCAGTAAGCCACGATCTTTCAATTGAAACTTTAATGCAGGCAATGATGTCATACGACGAATTGCTTCTTCCAGCGAAATCACTCTTTCTTCTCTTACATATTTTCCCAACACTCTGGCATTGGTACCATAACCACGAGGGTGTGGCATGCCTACATTCATTACTCTGATAGTAGCATCGCAGGCAAACATATTGTAAGGATATTGCATGATGCGTTTAATATCATCTTCGCTCATGCCATGAAATACTGCACTGGCTCCACCCTGCATCATAATATCCATAACGGTATTGGCTTCTTCTTTTGCGGTATGCTTACGACCCTTCATCAAATTAATTTGTTCAATACTTTTTCCATTGTAAGCAGTATCAGGCGCAAAATAGGCAACCACCGCATAGCTGAAATGTTTCAACTTACGCTTTTTGATTTTCTTCAACATTTCATCAGTTACATATTTTCTGATCTCAGGTCTTTGTAATCTTGCTTTGATGGAATCTTGTCCGTCAGCCAATACATCATCGGGCAATAATGTACTGATAGATGTGCTGCTGGCAGTATATGGATACTGATCAATAGTCACGTCAATGCCTTCTCTTCTGGCGGCTTCAATCATAGGAACTGTAATCTTGCTACGCCCCCAGTTTTGCTGCCCGCTCAGTTTGAAATGAGAAATTTCCACAGGTAGTTTCGCTTCTCTTCCTATCGTCAACGCTTCGTCAATAGCCAGCGTTACACTATCGCCTTCATCTCTCATGTGGCTGGCATATACACCATGATATTTTGAAACGATTTTTGCCAAATCAATAATCTCCGGTGTTTTGGTATAAGTACCGGGTATATAAATTAATCCGGTTGACATACCCACAGCACCATCTTTCATTGCCTGCTCTACAAAGGCTTCCATTTTTTTCATTTCATCAGGTGTGGCATCCCGATTGGCTCTTCCCATTACAGCTTTGCGCACATCATTGTGGCCAATCAATGAAGCCACGTTGATGGATAATTTTAATGAATCAACCCAATGAAAATAATTTTTTAAGTCAACATTGGATGAACCGCAGTTGCCGGTAATACAGGTAGTAACACCATCGTAAATAAAACTTTTAGCTTCGGGGTCTTTTTCTTCGTCGCCTTCCAAGTGTGTGTGTACATCTATAAAGCCCGGAGCAATAATTAATCCCGATACATCAATTGTTTTTTTTGCGCTACCCGCAATTTTTCTTCCGATGGCCACAATTTTTCCATCTTTAATGGCCACATCTCCATAATACCAACTGTTGCCGGTGCCGTCAATAATTTTTCCATTGGTTATAAGTATATCATAATCAGGCTGCTGGGCCGTTGAAAAAAATGGCAACAATAAGAAAGTGTAGAGAAGTTTTTTCATTGTTTAAAGATAAGTTTTATCTTCTTTTCTTCTGTTAGTCTTTGTAAATAACATCTTGTTAAATCAAGATGGGCAATTTCAAAGTTTTTACTTTTTAACTTTGAAAGAGTACAGCTTAAAACTTACCGGTTATGAAGAATACAATTTCTATTAAAAGAGTTTATGATCAACCGGAGCAAACAGATGGCTTCAGAATTTTAATTGATCGACTTTGGCCCCGCGGCCTATCCAAAGAAAAAGCAAAAGTAGATTTGTGGTTAAAAGAAATAGCACCTTCTACCGAACTTAGAAAATGGTTTAATCATGATCCTGAAAAATGGAAAGAGTTTGCAAAAAGATATAAGGCAGAAATAAAGAAAAACATTGAAGCATTGACTTTGCTGAAATCAAAAATAAAAGAAGGTAAAGTAACCTTAGTATATGGCGCTAAAGAAGAACGGTACAATGATGCAGTGGTTTTACAAAAGATACTTACAAAGTAATTTTTATTTAACTAAAGAGTAAAACTCATGTTGGAGCTTATACAAGAAATACCTGCAACTGTTGTGGGTGTAAAAGCAACTGGAAAAATCAGAAAAGCCGATTATAAAAATGTGTTGTGGCCGGCATTAAAAGCATTGCACGATCGTAATAAAAAAGTGAGTTTATTATTACAGTTAGAAACTCCACTTAAAAATTATTCTCTTGGTGCCTGGGTTGCGGATGCACACACCGGGTTAAAATATTTTAGACATTGGAGAAAAGTAGCCATTGTTTCTTCCAGCAATGGCATCAGAAGATTCACCAATGTAGTGGGAAAACTGGCACCCGGCCAATACAAGGGATTTTATCTTCAGGAATTGGAAAAAGCGAAGGAATGGGCGGGGGCATGAAGACTTTTTTATACATGCAAGTCAAAAAAAATCTAACGACCTTTTCATTTCAACAGTAAGATATATTAATTCAAATATTTCGACTACAAATAAATAAGACGAAAATGTTAAGTTTGGTAAAATAATAATTTATGGCCAATACTTATACGCAAATTCATATACAGGCAGTGTTTGCCGAGAGTAATAGACTTTGTATAATAAATGAAAAATGGGAAGATGAGTTGTATAAATACATTACGGGCATTGTACAAAATCAAGGTCATAAACTTTTGGCAATAAATGGAATGCCTAATCATGTACATGTATTTTTTGGCATGAGGCCTTCACAGTCGTTGAGCGATTTAATGCAAGACATAAAAGGAGATTCATCTAAATGGATAAATCAAAAAAATTAACAATGGGTAAGTTTTCGTGGCAAGAAGGTTATGGTGCATTTTTTTATAGCAAGACACATGTTGAAAGAGTGATTAGATATATTAAAAACCAGAAGCAACATCATGAAAAAATATCTTTTACCGAAGAATATCTGGATATGCTCAGAAAGTTTGGAGTCGATTTTAATGAGGCATATATTTTTAAATCTGTAGATTATAAATAGATGTTGGTGGCCTTTAGATTTTTAAAGATATTTTTTTGTAATGCTTTTGAGTAAAGATTGCCATTTTGCCCCTACGGAGCAAAGGATAGATTGTGGTGTTCTTCGTTACCTACATATAAGCCCTACGGGCTTTTTTGTGTCTTCAATTATTTTGCAAAGTGGAAATAAGGTTTCCTTTATAAAATCCATAACCGAGTTCATTAAGGATGCCTTTGGGCATCATATATTGGTAATAGAAGATAATTATTAACGTCTTTATCCCTTTAGGGATAAAATATAATAATGCCAAAATCCAACACTGATTTATTGGCGTACTTCATTTTCTCTTAATAACCGCAAAAAATTTCCTCCTAATATTTTCCGCACATCTTTTTTACTGTATCCTCTCTTTAATAATTCTTTTGTAATAACCGGATAACAGGTTACATCATCCAATTGCTGCGGCAAAGAATTGACACCGTCAAAATCGCTGCCAATACCCACATGATCCACGCCTATCATTTTTACAATATAATCCAAATGATCCATTAACATACTAAGTGGCGGACGCAAAGCCTTTACCTCATCAGGATATTTTTCAAAAAGAGATACCTGCATAAAATAAGGCTCCGGATTTACTTTCAGCAATGAATCCATTTCGCTTTTATGTTTTGCTGTAAAAGCATCGCTTCTTTTTTCAAATTCCGGATCTACAAAACCGCTGTAAAAATTAAGATGAATAACACCGCCATTTTCGCCTATTGCTTTTATCTGATCGTCTTTTAGATTGCGCCGGTGAGGGCATAGTGCATAAACACAACTATGCGAAACAAGTACAGGTTTTGTACTTGTGCGAATAGCATCCCAAAAAGTTTGTTCGCCTACATGAGAGAGATCAACCAACATACCCAGTTCGTTCATTTTGTGTACAACGGTTTTTCCAAAATCAGTCAGCCCTTTATGTTTGAGAGAATCTCCTTTCGTTGTTTCATCTTGTGCCGATGTGGCCCAGTCGGTACTGTTGTTCCAGGTAAGTGTCATATAACGGGCTCCTTTTTTATACAGAGATTCCAGTTTGTTTAAATCATTTTCAATCATGTGGCCGCCTTCTACACCAAATGCTACACCAAGTTTATTTTGCCGGGAGGCTTTCATCATATCATTAGCAGTAAGTGCAAGCATCATTTTATAAGGGTTGCGGTTTGTCCATGCAAGTACGGTGTCCATTTCGCGGTTGGCCCATTGGTAAGGATTTACTTTATTGCCATCGCACCAAATGGAAAACAATTGTGCATCCACGCCACCCTGCAACATACGGTTGAGGTCGCTATGCGTTTTGGTTCTTGTATCCTCATCAAAGCTTACGCCTTTCTCAATTGCCGTACTGGGAATATCGTTGTGTGTGTCAATAAGCACAGAACGAAAATGAATTTTCTTGTAACGCTGTGCTAATGTGTTGATACAAACCAATAATAAAATGAATGTGATTAAATGCTTCATAATTTGAATTTGAAATGATTATCCGTTTGAAGTTAATTCTATTTATCAATATGATGCTTGTTGCCTCAAATATTTTACTTATTTTTCAACTGAATTATTCTTAATACTTAATTCTTATCTCAAAACCTTTTTATGAAAAAATCAAAAACCGGACTGCTGCAATTGCTCATTTCATTGCTCAATAAAGAAATACAATCAACCGAAAATGCTTCTGCTGCCACTAGAAGCGATGCTTATTATAATCGCAGAAGATTTATTAGCGATTCAGCTAAAACCGCTGCGGGTATCAGTCTCGCATTAAGTATGCCTGCTGTGTTCAGTGCCTGTAAAACAAAATCCAAAACAGATGTTGATGTTGCTATGCTGGATGTTGCCATTTTGGGTGGCGGCATGGCGGGACTCAATTGTGCCAATCATTTATTGGCAACGACATTACAATTTAAAATATTTGAAGCGAGCAAAAGAGTAGGCGGCCGCATTCTTACACATTATAATGATTTGCTGGGGCTGGAAGTTTATCCGGAGTTTGGTGGCGACTTTATTGATAGTGGACATGAAGATATGCTGGCGCTGGCAAAAGAATTTAAACTGGAGTTGCTCGATCTGGAAGAAGAACAAAAATCAAAAAATCTGATTAAGGATATTTATTATTTTGATAATAGAAAAATCGGTGAAAAAGAAATTATCAAAGAGTTTAAGAAAATAGCTTCAAAAATTGCAGCCGATAAAGATTCACTTGGTGATGACTATGGCACACCCGAAGCCATTAAATTGGACTACATGCCTTTGTCTGAATATTTCAATTCATTGGTATGTGAGCCCTGGCTTAAAGAGTTGTTCGTGGCTGCATTCATTGCCGAGTATGGACTTGATTGTAACGAGCAGTCCACCCTAAACTTTCTGGATATGATTGATACGGATACATCGCAGGGCTTCCGAGTTTTTGGTGATAGTGATGAACGCTACCGGATACATGGAGGTAATTCCAAAATCATTGATGGGCTGGTAAATAAAATTGGTAACGATAAGATTGAAAAAAACTATGCCGTTACAGAAATAACGGAGCAGGAAGACGGCACTTATAAAATTTTGTTTGAAAATGGAAAAGAAGTGCAGGCTCGTTCGGTAGTGTGTACCATTCCCTTTACCATTTTGCGTGGGCTAAAACTGAATCTAAAAAATATGTCGCCCGAAAAAAGAAAATGTATTGATGAATTGGGATATGGTATGAACACCAAGCTGGTACTATCTTATGAAGGAACACCCTGGTCTGAGAAGCCTAACAATGCAATGGGTTATTTGTTTCATAAGGATATTGTAAACGGATGGGATAGTAGTTACAACAAAGCCGGTAATACCAACAAAGGAGCCTATGTGGGATATTTTGGTGGCAGTTATTCTGTAAAACTGAGTGAGCAATCGTTTAAAAATAAAATGGCGCCACCTACGCATGTGTGGCGAACAGAATTGCAAGATGAAACGGTTAATGGATTAGTCAATGAACTTGATCAGGTTTTTGTTCAATCCAAAAAGAAATTTTTGGGTAAGCATATTTTTGTAAACTGGATTGATTTTCCTTATGCCAAAGGAAGTTATAGTTGTTACAAACCGGGTCAGTGGTCCACTATTGCAGGTAAAGAAATAGAGCCGGTGGGTCATTTCTTTTTTGCAGGAGAGCATTGCAGCGAAAATTTTCAAGGTTTTATGAATGGTGCTGCCGAAACCGGAAGAGCGGCTGCCGCATCAGTGATTGAAAAAATAAAAGTAAAAGAAGCGGTGAAGTGAGTTGCTGAATTAATTTTATAAATTAAGAATTGAGTTTCTCTCCGTTGGACTTCAAGCTTTTGTGAGTGGGCTTTGTTGTGCCTTACGCCCCGGCAGGGGCTAATACCTTCAACTAAAATTCAGTCTTTATACTGATTTTTTAAAATCAGAAATACGATAGGTTTATTGTAGCAAATAAAGTGAATAAGGAGAGTAGATATAAATACCTAATTTTTTGAGACAGAAAAAAACGGCAAAAAATGTTTTTTCCTGATAGCCGTATTGTAAATCAGCTGTGCAATAGATAGTGTTGATGGTACAAATAACGGATAGATTAAACTATTGAATATTTTTTTTGGAGGATTAAAAAATGTTTCTAAACTTTAATTACGAATTAAAAGTTAAGCTCAATTCGCCCTACGCAAACTCATTAAGGTTACTATTGATTAGTACTAACATCTCAACTGTAAAGTATGAAAAGAAAGTGTGCCATAATTGCTGATTGTGTATTGCATACAAATTATGGAGCAACCTGTTGGTTGCCTCAACAATCTTTGTTTTTTCCGCAATTTTTTTTGTTCAATAATTTCAGAAAACACAAGCAGCGTTTTGCAGATTTCTGTTTTCATAGAAAAGACAAAACCGTTCAAACTTTATTTACAGATACCATAAACCACCCGCCATGCTTATAAAAGGAAAATTCAGTTCTGCAAAAAGAAAGAGCTTGGCTATTGTCCTATTATCAATGGTTTTTCTAAACAAAGGATTAACTCAAACCAATTACTCGCCATTATACACCAGCGCCAATTTTTTTAAGAATATAGACTTGGCCCGCCCAGTAGGTACAATAGAGGGTGAGGCTGGAACCTCGCCTACCGGGGCGGCTACTTATACAATACCTATTTATACACCACCGGGAACAAATGGCTTAGACCCTTCTGTTGGTATTACCTATAATTCACAAACTGGCTCTGGCATAGCTGGCTACGGGTGGAGTATTGGCGGATTATCTATAATAAGCCGTACAGGAAAGAATATTTACCATAATGGGAAAGTGAACCCGGTAACATATACATCTGATGATGCCTTTTTATTGGATGGCATGAGATTAAATCCTGTAACCGGCAGCAATGGAGCCAACCTAACAGTATATCGAGGAGAGGCAGAGTCATTCTCTATCGCTGTTTCCTACACATCGGGTTCGCCAAATAATCCGGACAAATTTATAATTACAGCTAAAGACGGAACTTTAATGGAATATGGAAATACTTCCGACTCCAAAGTAATGACTGATGATGGGCTAAATATCATGTTGTGGCGCCTGAACAGAATTACCGATATCAATGGCAACTACACAGATTTTAAATATAACAACGATATCAGGGATACCCGTATTGATGAAATAAAGTATTCTGGCAATATAAACACCGGACTTTTACCGTATAATACTATCAAGTTCACTTACGGATACAGGTATGATATTGGCACAGCTTACGATGCAGGCACGTCGTTAAATAATTACTTTTTGTTAAATAAAATAACCGTTAAGCACCGAAATGATGATGGAATTGAAGAAACTGTCAAAACTTATACTTTCAATTATGGTTTTGATAACATTGATTCATATCTGAAAGAAATAGAGGAATGCGGGGCAATTACGCTTCCGGTTGGCAAACCAGAAGGTTCGGGTGAGCCCAACCCTTGTCTAAACAGTACAATATTTTTATATGGAGATCTTCCGGCGAACATCAGCACATTTCAATCAACACTTTTAACAGGAAACTACGACCTTCTTTCTGGTGATTATGATGCCGATGGTAAAAGTGACGTATTAGCAGCAAACTTTTACTACGATGGAGACGGAGTGAAAAGGCATACTGGCTATTCGTTGTTTAAAGATGTAAACAATGGAGGAGGTGCAACGGTAATGTACAACTACACGATGCCCAGCGCTGACATGTTGGGAGGGTCGTATAACAAGCAGTTCGCTTATTTGTCATCTGATTATAATAAGGATGGAAAGGATGATGTCCTTTTTATGGCTGGATCAATTGTTGAATTAGGGCAAACGTTTCTGATTGATAAAGTAATACTAAATACAACCGGAGAATTTAATCCGCAAACGAGTTATTGGGATTATACCCCCAATTGGTATAATTATCCGGTATATCAAGGTAACCACTACTTTTATGCAAAGCCGTCTCAAAATGTACTGTTACCCGGCGACTTTGACGGTGACGGTAACCAGGACTATATATTGATAGTTGCGGCAAGACCTCAAAGTAATCAGGAAATATTTAAGGCTTTTATCAGCCTGCCTGCTAAAAATGAGTTCAATATGGAAATATCCGGTTTTGGAGCCGGACCGGATAGTTACCCGGGCTCTTACGCAAGGACTATTGCTGAAGCAAAAAGGGCAATCCCAATTGACTTTAACGGTGACGGTAAAATGGAATTGCTGGTGACCCGAAACAACATAACTTATATCGTTGCTATAGAAAGGATTCCACTATCTACAGGGGTAAATTTCATATCGTCTATTAAATATACCACGCCCAACATCATCGATGATGATAATATATTCCTTGGTGATTTTAACGCAGATAAGAAAGCTGATCTTTTATGGAATTACAGGTTTAAGGGACAAAATTACTGGGCAATAGAATACAGTAATGGGGTTGCATTTGATCCTGCATCATTTTCCTTTGCTCAAAACGTCAATATCAGTGGCAATAATATTCTTGATAAAATAGTAGTTGGTGATTTTAACGGTGATGGCAAAAGCGATATTGCACATGGCTATAACAATACAAGTTCAACATCCAAAATCTCTGTTTATTATAGCAAGGGACGATATTCAGCAAATCCGTTTTATTATGAGCAATATGACAATAATCTAATAATGCCTCCGGCAGATGTTGTAACCGGTGATTTCAATGGTGATGGAAGAAATGACATTATTACAAGATTTCCAAACCAGGCTCAGTTTATAAGTATTAAACCAAATGGCCAGGAAAAATTACTCAAAAAAGTAACTGATGGGCATAATGTAACCACTTCTTTTGAATATAAATACTTGACTGACAAGTCAAGTTTTCCATATGTTTATAACAGGACTATTTCTTTAAGCGACCCCCAAAACCAATCTCCTTTTAACTATGTACAGTTGCCGTTACCAGTGGTTTCGTCGGTTATTGTGCCAGATGGTATAGGGGGGATAAATACTACAAATTTTACATACGAGGATGCAGTTTTGCACAGGCATGCTAAAGGATTTCTTGGGTTTAAAAAAATAACTGCTGTGAACTCAGTGACAGGAATTACATCAATCACCGAAAGCAATATTAATACTCAGTTTGCTATAGCATATCCTGTCAAACAAACCACAAAACTCACTGCGACAAACGAAATTCTTTCTGAAAACTCTATTACTACATCCTTTGTTAATATGTCAACCAGCACGCAGGATATACGATACTTTCAAAAAATTGACAACACTTTAAGTAAGGATCAATTGAACGGAACAGCCACAGAGAGAATTAATACCTATGATGCCTATGGAAATATTACAACGAATGTAACTAACACCGGTTACTGGAGCGGAACATCTGTTCTTGTTGATGAAACCACCACCTCAAATACAACTTTCGGTATTCATAATACCCCATTCCCAGCCAAACCAGTTAATACTACTGTTACCAATACCCGGGCAGGAATGCCAGCACAATCGGTAAGCACAAGCTTTACCTACCTTAGTAATGGGTTACCCTCTTCAAAAACAGACTTTGCAGGACAGCCGCTGGCTGTTACAGCAACTTACTCATACAATAGTTTTGGGAATGTAACACAGACTGTGGTTTCAGCCACAGGTGTTAGCAACAGAATATCCAATGTTACCTATGACACAAAGGGCAGATATCCTACTATAAAAGAATCTTGGGATGGCACAGTTGTTCAACGGGAAATGCTCACATATGATGGCAAATGGGGTAAGCCATTGACTCAAATTTCTACCGAATGCTTGACAACGGCTTACACATATGATCCTTATGGCCGGTTGAAACAAACAACTTTCCCCGAAGGGTACACTTCAACAAATTCTTTGAACTGGTATGTTCTTTGGAATCCGTTACAGCCATATTACATACTCTCTGACTATTCAGGCGGAAAACCTGACAGTAAAATATGGATGGATATTTTTAATAGAGGCGTAAAGACAGAGACCTCAGGATTTAACAACCAATGGCTGACAGAACTTACAACATATAACTCAAGAGGATTACAGGCAACAAAAACAAACTCTTATTACCCTACTGAAACACCCGTTGTTACAACAAGTTCATACGATGTTTATGGCAGACTACAGCAAGCTTCCAACCCTCTTGGAGCAATCAATTACACTTATACAAAACTTACTGGTGGGAAACTACAGGTAACAACTCAAAATAGCGCTGGACAAAGCAGTTCTAAGGTTTCAGATGCTACTGGCAAAGTAATTAAAGCAACAGACTATGGAGGTGACCTTGAATATACTTATGACAGCCGGGGCAACCAGGTGCAGGTGAAGCATGGAACTACCATCCTTATTACCAGCATATATGATCAATACGGAAGACAAACCAGTATGACTGATAAAAACGCCGGAACTTCAATTTATAGTTATGATGCATACGGGCAGCTTACCCAGCAAACGGATGCTTCCAATAACACTTACACAATGGGATATGACGGTTTTGGTCGTATGATAAACCGGCAAAATGGCGTTACAGGTGAACTCACAACTTGGGAGTATTATACAGGCGGTGGCCTTACTAAATGCAAAGGCCACCAGATTAAGAAAATTACATTTTCAAACGGGGTACTCAAAGAATATGTTTATGATGGCCTGCGCCGCCCTCAATCAGAAACTGTTACCGTTGATGGCATACAGTATGTTACCAGCTTTACTTATGATGGTTTCAGCAACTTGGCCAGCACTACATATCCATCAGGTGTTGTTATTAATAATGTGTATGATAACAATGGGAGCCTTACCTCTGTATCCGGCGGAGATAGCTGGAACCCGGTGACTTTGTTTACGGTCAACTCCGAAAATGGTTATGGCCAGTTAACATCCTATACTTTGGGCAATGGAAAAACATCTCAGAACACTTATCAGTACGGAGTTCCGACAAGATTTTACACCCCCGGTGTGCAGGACCTGAATTTTAATTTTGACCTTACACGAGGCAACCTGCTCAGCCGGACAGACGCACTAAAAAGTATTACGGAAACATTTCAGTATGATAACTTAGACAGGCTGACTACCACCTCAGTAAATGGAGTGCAGCAGCTAAGTATGAACTTTGATGGCACATCCTCCTTCTCCCGTGGCAATATAATCAGTAAAACTGATGCAGGTAATTATGTGTACAGCAATAACAGGATACATGCTGTTAATTATATTACTAACCCGGCAGGGCCGACAGCTCCACCCATAACACTGCCCACTATGCAGCAGCAGGTTACATATACCTCATTCCAGAAGGCGGCATCTATAACAGACGGGACTGTACAGACAAATTTTACTTATGGCCCCGACTACGAGCGTATAAAAACGGTGATGTATGTAAACGGAAGCATTCATACCACCAAGTATTTCTTAGGAGATATGGAAAGGATAAACAGTAGCTATATCCGGGATGTCCATTATATACCCGTAGGTAACAGTATTGCTATAATTGAAAAACCTTTATACGGCAACAGTACTTTACATTTTATCTACACTGATTATCTTGGAAGCCTGCTTACAAAAACCGATATAAGTGGAATAGTTACAGCAGAACAAAACTTTGATGCCTGGGGCAGGCTGCGTGACCCTAATAACTGGCAGTATGCCAGTTATATTACGTTCAACTTTTATGACCGAGGGTTTACCGGGCATGAGCACCTGCCTTACCACTACCTGATCAATATGAATGGCCGTATGTATGACCCTATAGAAGGACGAAAGCTCAGACCCGATAACTATCTAGGTGATCCGTGGCATACACAAGGCTACAAAAAGTATAGCTATGCCAATAATAACCCGTTGAAATTTACTGACCCTGATGGGAATTTTCCATGGCTTGCAGATGGAATTGCAGCACTAGTTGGAGGGGTTAGCAATGGAGTGGCGTATGTAAATAATGGGGGTAGTTTTTTTAATGGATTTTGGAGGGGAGCTTTGGCAAGTGGACTTTCTGCAACTTTTAGTGGAGCAATAGCTGGAGCAATGCCGGGTTTAGGGGGAAGTATTTTAGCTGGTTCTTTTGGCGGGTTTTCAGGCGGCGGGTTTAGCACATTATTAAATGGCGGCGGCGGCAACTCAGCAATGCTTCAAGGGCTTTTGACAGGAGGAGTTGGTGGTGGAGTTGGAGCTTATTTCGGAGGGGGTACAGGTGCTTTTTTTGGTGGGGCTGCTGGCGGAGGGTTGGCAAGTTTATTAACTGGGGATAATGTACTAAGTGGGATGTTGGCTGGCGGAATATCTTCATTTGCAACTTACCACTTAGTAAATTATATTAATTACTTGAGTAGTCCTTTAAGTTCACTTGAAGAGATGAGTTATAATAGTTTTGCAAGAATGGGCGGAGATTATCAGCGGGCAATTGTTAGACACAAAGAATTCGGTGGAGTTGTTTATAAAGACGGAACAATGTGGAGAGCAAACGCTTCCCAAAGAAGGGGCACCGGAGTAATTTATCCAAAGGATGTACTTGAAGGAAAAGAATTAGCATTCATGTATCATACACATTGGAGTTTAAGCACTAAAAAAATTTATTGGACCGAAAAAACTTACAACTTGGTTTCAAGAAGCGAGTATTATATTAATCGGAGCGCTGGGGATATTTCATATAGGAGTGGATACCCGACCTCAGGTCCTTCAACTTGGGATCTTATCTATGCTAATAAATGGCAACTCGGGTTTAATATACTATTATCTAGAAATAGTTTTTATAGTTATGGACAAACTCGTTTATCGATACAAACCCAGCCAAGTTATAATTTTGCAAGATACAATAGCTTTTCCATGTTTACACTTTTAAGAAATTAATAAAATGAATAAATATATTCTATTATTACTTTTTTTCTTAGGTATAAAAGGAAAATCTTACTCTCAAAAAGACAGTACAATATTTCTTAAATCTGTCGAAGAAATTCCGAGAGAGAATTTAGTTGTTATTATTGATGGATATGTTTTTTATGATACTACAATATCTTATCCATTACTTATAAAATATGACTCATTAATTGAAAAAAAGAGATATTATACCATGAAAAAGGCAAAAAAAAGACTTAATATCATTTCTAAAAATGGCATACTAGTTTGCATATTAAGATTAGGGAAGAGAATTGAATTTGCAAATCCGGAAAAATATGAAAGGATTAAATCACAATATTGAAAAACGGTTTATGAAACTTGTATTTTCTTTTTGTATAATACTTACTTCAATTTTAATCGGGTGCAGTAAGGAGAATGTTAAATCCTGTTGGCAAGCCTTCTCGCAATCTGGCTTTGATGTAATCGGGCTAACCATTTGTGAAGTAACAAAAGCAGAAGCTGAGCAGCAGTACCCCAATTACTGGTTTTATAAAGCTAGGGAAACAAAATATTGCTGGAAAGCCACCAAAACCGGAGACCCCAACTATCCACAATATTTATGGGGTGTACCACAGTCAATGAAATCAAACCTTGAAAGTACTTATGGCTATACGCTTTCTAATGTTGACTGCAGCAGCTTTTGCAACCTAAGATGGATAGAGAGACACCAAAGCAAAATAACCGGGTTATATAGCGCTAACACACTATGGGCAGAAACATTGCTTTCATCGGACTCTTGTTCAAGGCTTACTATTGGGCGGGTGATCGTTTATAGGGAAACATCCGATTCTTTAATAACAAGGGAGCTAACAGATAAAAAACCTTAAAATATTTTGTATGAAAAGTAAAATTATTCTGGCCGCTATTAGTTTTTTTGCCGTTGTTAAGGCTTTTGCACAAGACCAGCCTATTCTTCCACTTGGCACATGTGGTATTGTAAACGTTTATGATGCTGCCGGCAACCGTGTTAAGAGAGTTTATTTCTGTAATAACGGCGTTGACCCTTATCCGCAAAGGAACCAGCAGGCTGGCGGCGCAAACTACCCTGTGATAACAGGGAAACCCAACGAGTCCCCTTCAGGAGACAAGAACGACACCAAAGAATTCGAGTATGTAGATGCTCTATATCCCAATCCCACAACTGGAAAATTTTATGTAACTTTTAGCAAGTATCTTACTAATGCGAATGTCAGTATTACAGATAATACTGGCAAGATGCTGGCTAAGTTTACAGCAAATGGGTATAAGGTGGATTTTGATTTATCGCCTTATGCAGCGGGTGTGTACTATGTAAGAATTGAGAGGGAGGGGAAGGTGATAACGAAGAAGGTGATGAAGCAGTAGTCAATAGTAAATGAAAGATAAATGAGTAAAGGTAAATTTTGGTTAATAGGGGTTTTGGTTTTTTGTTGTAATTGTTCAAATGTATATGGACAAGGCTCTTTTTTTTCTGCGGCGGATGCAGAGAAAACCAAATTATCAAATACAGAAAGGAAGATTATACCCGGAAAGTATTTTACATCTTCTTTAAACGTTGCTTCGCTCAAGAACTTTTTAATGTCTTTGCCAGGCGAGAAGGGACTGAACAAGAAACAGGCACCCATACTTTCATTGCCAATGCAGGATGGTAAAATGGCGAACTTCAGAGTATGGGAATATGAAATGATGGAACCGGCGCTGGCGGCAAGGTTTCCGGAGATTAAAACTTTTATTGGGTACGGTGTAGATGACCCTTTTGCAACGATACGTTTTGATTATAACCCATACTTTGGCTTCAGCGCACAGGTATTATCTACTCATGGTGATGTTTATATTGACCCTTATGCAAAAGGAGATACGGAGCATTACATAAGCTATTTAACAAAAGACAATCACCGACAAAGTTCCTTTAATTGCAATACTGTCTTGGATTCAGCAGATGCACATAACAGACCTGAAAGAATTCAGGGAGGAATATGTCGGGGCAGCCAGTTATTTACTTACCGCCTGGCCATAGCCTGTTCGGGGGAGTATGCTACGACAGTTTGCTCACCTACTGCACCTTCTGTCCCGTCAACAATGGCAGCAATAACCACCACCCTTAACAGAGTTAATGGTATTTATGAAAAGGAGTTGTCTATTCGTTTTCTTTTAATAGCCAACAATAGCCAAGTAGTTTACCTTAACCCAGCAACTGATCCTTTTACAAACGGAAATGAATTGGCAATGATGAATGAATGCCAAACAACATTAAACTCGGTAATCGGCACAACAAACTATGATGCCGGTATGGTATTAGGTACCGGTAATAGCAGTGCAGCTTCTTTGTATGCAATTTGTAATTCACCCAGCAAAGGGAAAGCAGTAAGCGGTTTGCCCAATCCAACAGGAGATATTTTTGATGTGGGAAGGGTGGCGCATAATCTTGGCCATCTTTTTGGGGCAGCCGATACTCATAACAGCAGTGATGGAAATTGTACGGGCGACGCTAATACAGGGTATGAGCCAGGAAGCGGGACAACCATAATGGCAGCAGCACCCGGCTGTGGTACTGACAACCTTCAGCCACTTCCTGATCCTTATTTTCATTCAACTTCTTTTGATTTAATTACAAACTTTATTACTGGTACAGGGGCAGGTTGTCATGGAATCATTAACACAGGCAATACGCCTCCAAGATTTACCAACAATGTTATTTTAGGAGCAAACATTCCAATGAACACTCCATTTCAGATTCGGGGAGTTCTTGCCACAGATGATGACGGCGACCCGGTAACATTCATCTGGGAAGAAGTGGACAGAGGGCCTTCAGGAACATGGAACAGTGCATTAACCACTTCAGCACCTGCATTCAGGTCAAGGGTTCCGCAAACAACCAATGAAAGGGTATTTCCTGATATGCAACTGATCCTTGCCGGGTTCCCGCCAAATCCTCCTGCTACACAAGGAGGCCTGAAAGGAGAAACCCTTTCCAACATCAGCAGGGGGTATACTTTTTCTGTAACACTTCGTGATGGCAGGGGCGGGGTGTTAAATGCGGGCAGTAACTGTTCTACCACCACTTTTGGTAACTATGCTGTTTTTGCAGTTCCAGAAACCGGGCCTTTTAAAGTGAACTTACCAAACGGGGGAGAAAACTGGTCATCAGGCTCACAGCAAACAATTCTTTGGGATGTGGCGGGAACCACCGGGCCTCTGATCAACACCCAATTCGTCAATATATTTTTATCAGATGACGGAGGTTTAACTTTTCCATACCTATTAGCATCCAATGTGCCTAACGATGGTTTTGAGATGGTAACTATGCCTGCCATCACAACAACTACTGCAAGAATAAAAATAGAAGGGGCATTAAACATCTTCTTTGATATTTCAAACAGCAACTTCTCCATTACACCTTCACCGGTGGGTTTTGAATTCAATACACCGGCCATGCAGACTGTAGCATGTCCCGGCCCAGCTACTGTGGAATTTTCATTAGTCACTATATCAAATGGTGGTTATAATACACCGATTGCGCTCAGTGCTTCGGGTGTACCTGCATGGGCAACTATTTCATTTGGCACAAACCCTGTTACACCCGGGAACTCCAGTACAATTACATTGAGCAATGTAAATACGGTGGCTAATGGTAATTATGTTATTACCATAACAGGATTATCGGGGAGTATGACAAGGTCAAGGGTATTGGTATTGCAGGTGCAAAACGGAGCAGCCCCCATTATAACTACACAACCTGTGTCACAAACAGACTGTGAAGGAAATAATGTAACATTTACTGTCGCAGCCAGTTCTGCTATATCTTATCAATGGCAAATAAGTACTGATGGCGGATTTAATTTCAGTGATATTACAAGTGGTGGAAACTCATCTGCACTGATTGTTACGAACATCGGGGCGCAACATAATAATTATAAGTATCGCTGTATTGTAAAAGGACAATGCAACAGCACAATTTCTAATATTGCCGGCATAACAGTGTTAGGAGCGCCTATTATTTCAGCACAGCCGCAAAACGCTACCGCTTGTGCGGGAGGAAATGCTTCATTCAGTATAGCAGTTGGCGGATTGCCGGTTAATTATCAATGGCAGGTAAATAACGGAAGCGGGTTTGTGAATATAGCAGGCGCTGTGTCTAATACCCTGCAATTAAATAATGTAACACTGGCAATGAATAATAATCAGTACAGGTGCCTTGTGTTTGGTCAGGGTTGTGTAACCCCTGTTATTTCAAATAGTGCAACACTTACAATTAATCAGCTTCCATCAGTATCAATCAGTGCAGCTCCTTATACCAAGCTATTGCCGGTCTTGCAGACAACTATCACAGCAAATGGCTCTGCGGCTTCAGGCTCTTTGCCTTTTTCACTTAGGTGGACATTGGATGGAGTTACTTTAGGTGGTATTACAGGTAATACCTATACGGCCGGCATAACAAGACTTGGCAATTACCGGGTGGATATTACAGATGCAAAAGGGTGTACCAATCAATCTAATGTGTTACCTATAACGGATTCGGTTTCCACAAAACTTTTCATTTTTCCTAATCCTGCCAAGACAACGGTTGAACTTGCGTATTATAACCCTGGGGGTTTGGCCGTAAACTGGCAGCTAATAGTTTATAATGCAAACGGCAGTAAAGTATTATTTGACAGAATTACAAATACCGGAACATATCCGAAAATAATTGAGAATGTAGGCAGATTAACAGGAGGGGTGTATTTTGCAATATTGTCTGATAGTTCTGGTAAGGTACTGGCAACAGGAAAGTTATTAATACAGCAATAATCATAAATCAATAAAATCTTCTTTCTAAATATTGGTTAAAAAATCTCGGTCCTCCTCCCTTGCCAACAAAATCAGATGGCAGAGTACAGCCCAACACTATTAGCATATAGTTAGGTTTATTACTTTATGGTCCATACCATGGCTTCGCCTTGGAATAGGCAAAGGCAAAAAGATGTATCAGGTAGTGTTGTCCCTTAGTTAAAAGTAGTAATTGTTTTGCTTTTCTTTTTTTGTGGTACTTGCCTCTACTTCATAAATGCATAACACATCTATGTTTTTGCTAAATTAAAATCGAGGAAAACAACAAAAAGCCCAACAAAAGAATTTTTAAAACCTCTTATGTCAATTTTGGAATTTCAAATAATGCAGTTGTTCTACATCTTAATTAAAGCATCCTGACTTCATATTGTTGGTGTGCGGGCTTACACACATAGGCATTGCGCAACATGCAGAAACGGCATGATTCATTGTTAATTGTTAAACAAATAACGAAAGTGTAAATATAAATTTACTCTTCCTTTCCGCTCTTCTCCCCCACAAAATGCTGCTCTTTATTCTTAAACAAAACATTGAAAGTAGTCAATGAGCCATAGCAACGGGTAATGTATTGTTGTATGTTTACCTTTTCTTCATCACTAAGGTTTTTGCTGCTGTTTATATTTTGCTCCAGCACCCGAAGCCTGTCACGCAGCATTACTATTTTATGAAAAAAATCTTCAATAGGTATTTCTTTTGGCTTTAGTGTTTTATCTGCAGGTTGCAGCAGCATCATACCTTTTATCCATTTGTCGCCCAAGGGTACGGTTTCGGTAATGCCGCCCCACATTTTCAAAATCTTTAATAAAGATTTTTCTGTTTCACTCTGTGTTTCCACTTCTGCCGATACATTTGCGGGAATTATTTCTTCCAGGTTAGTATCTGTCTTATCTACTTCTTTGATACCTGCGTTTATAAATGAAATAAGGTAGGTAGCATATCTCACACCTACGATTACGCCGGGCCCATGCTGTGTATGTTGAAGGCGTGTGCCTATGCCCAATATTGTTTGTTCCATATATTTTTTGTGATTATTTTATTTTTATTAGTTCAGTTTTTACACCAAATGCAATAACCCATGCTTTTCTTACTTTATTATTGCTATCCATTTCAAATTGAATTTGCCTGTCGCTGCCATCATCATAAAAAAAATGTGTGGACGACTCGGGTGAAAGCGCAGTGGCAGCACCATTGGGTAAAATCCTGAACAATTGAGTCCCTCGTCTTTCAATGGTTAGCTCGCTGTTTGCTTTATATACTCCTGTAAAAGCTTCTAAGGCGTTTGAGTCAAGCAATATGGCTTTGTGCGTAGTTGGCATTACTACAGGGTTTCCGGCCAGGATATGCTGCACTGCTATAGACATGCCTCCTGTGTGCGATTCATTATTAGAAAGTATGATAATGGTAAAATCTTTATCAATATTACGAGTGAGCATGGTGGCATAACCCGGCCATCCACCGGAATGAGAAATAATATTTCCCAATTCATTTTTTTCTACGAACAAGCCATATCCATATCTGTAATTGCGGGCCGTGTCAATAATAGACTGCCCGGTTATCATTGCCTTTTGGCTTTCCTCGGATAATATACTATGATTTTTGATTGCCCTATCCCACTTCAACAGATCGCCGGTAGTGGAGTTTACGATACCATCGCCTTGAATGCCGTCTAAATAATATACAAAACGAAGATCGGGTACACTATCAGGTAGTACATATTTTTTTTGTTTATCATCAAAAACATAACCATAAGCATAATTGGCTATAGTATCACTTGTAGATCGTCGTGTGTTGAAAACACGGCTATGCGTCATGCTTAATGGTTCAAAAATGTTCTTTGCAAGAAACGCTGCAAAGGTCTGACCCGATACTTTCTCTACTATGGAAGCCAATATTGCATAAGCAGTATTACTGTATAGCCATTTAGCACCCGGTGCAAAATAAACCGGTGGTTTTTCATTTGCCAAAAAAGCAATCATATCAGCATTAAAGGCAACTTTATCAGGATTCCATTTTCCAGTCATTGCACTTTCATAATCAGGCAGGCCTGATACATGTGTCAGCATTTGTTGAAGCGAAATATTGTAATAGGGCAATTCGGGAAAATAGTATCGCAATGAATCGGTAAGTTTTAATTTTCCTCTGTCTTTTAATAGTAAAATAGCTGTAGCAGTAAATTGCTTACTTACCGATGCCAGTTCAAATACAGAACTATCATTCAAAAGTCTTTCTTTTTTGTAATCGGCAAATCCATAAGACTTTTGAAAAATTATTTTCCCTTTTTCTGCAACAAGCACATTGCCGTTAAAATGATAAAGATGCTGCTGGGCAGTAAAATATTCGTCAAGAGTTTTGGTTATTTTATTGCTTTCGTTTTTTCCTTTGCAGGAAAGCATAAAAACTAAAACGACTGGAATCAGTTTTTTCATTTGTTGGTTTTTGACAATGAAAATAAGCTGATTTTTTTATATTACTCCCCGGGCTTATAAGTTCTTTCCACGTGTTTCAATACATCCTCTTTATAAAACCAAACATCCCGAAATATGCCCTTGCTGTATGCCTTGCCCTGATCAAAGAAATGGGGTGAGTTTACATCCCCGCTTTCGCCACCGGCGAGCAATGCTTTTGCATTAATTTTTTTTCCAAATTCAACTGCACAGATAAAACTATTGCCATGTACGCCATATCTTTTTTGTGTACCTGCAAAAGTTTTGCTGTTATAAGAAGGTAGCATTCCCCATACTGAAGAAGCAAAACCTACCGGAAAACTGGGTTGGCTATCGTCAAATTTATTTTCAATATCTGAAGATATTCTTTGAAAACGGTTAATCTGACCCCAGCCCATTTGCCAGCGGCCAAATCTTTTTTGTAAATCATTTATCGTTTCTAATAATGGAATGAGCAACTCTTCGGGTTTTGCATTTTTTGCAAAAAAATTTGTTTTGCTTACCTGATCTGCTTCCTCGTCTTCATCTTCATACTGAGTTTTTACTGACAATATTTTTCTCTGCAAACGCTGTCCCCATTCTATAGCCAACGTGGTTGCAATGGAGTTTTCGCTACTGCGATAGTCCCAATGTTTTAAAACCGTAACCGGCCCTACCAGCAACGCATATAAAGTATCAGGATATTTTACACCGGTTTCAAATGCTTTTACAAGTGATGGTACTAATACTTCAAAAGCTGCCAGCCGGGTATCATATCCTGCTTTTATTACTTTATCCAGATTGTATTTTTTTGTTTCGCTCAGTGTTCTTACCGCATTAATGCCTCTGAAATTTTCCCCATCGGGTGCCATATAGCCCGGATAATTTTTTTTATCGGGACTATAATCGCCTGCTACCGTAAAAGGGGTTGAATTACAGTTTTGCAACCAGCCGTTATCCGGGTTTATACTTTGCACGATTTCTTTTGTTGCATGATAGCCTTTCCATTCGGTAGCTGCAATGGTTCCATCAACGGGTTTGTTCCAATTATAATTTGTATCTCGTATGGGAATACGATTGCCATGCCAGTAAGCAATATTTCCGTCAGCATCAGCATATACAGTATTGTTGGAAATATTTCCTTTTAAATCCAGTGTTTTTTTAAAATCAGAAAAACTATTCGCTTTATTGCGAAGCCAGCTTTGTGTAAGTCCTGCTGCTATCTGGTTATCGGCTCTTACGCTTAGCCATTCACCATTTTTAAAAGCCATCACCGGGCCGTGATGTGTATATAGCACATTGAAAGTTTTTGTACTTACATCATTTCCATCAATATATTTCAATAAAAATTTTTCTTCTTTTACTTTCTTTTGCTTGCCTTCATATTCATAAATGTATCCTTTACCGGTCTTTGAAATTTTTTCAATATAACTATCACATGCATCTACGGCGCTGCTGGTGTGCATCCAGCCGCAAAATTCATTGAAGCCCTGATATACAAAAAATTGACCCCAGGTAACAGCGCCATATACATTCAGGCCTTCTTCGCTTACCACATGCACTTCAGGCCGAAAATAAAATGTTACATGCGGATTAATATAAAGAATGGCATTGCCGTTTTCGGTTATTTTGGGCGCAAAGGCAAACCCGTTGGATCCGGTGAGCTGTTCTTCAGTAATTTCATCTTCAGAAACATTTAGACGCAAGGCTGTAGTTAAAGCACCGTTTGAGTCATAAAGATTTTTAAGATCCGATTCAGAAAGACCGGCGGTGTTGATAGCGCCAATGCTTCCATCGGTCCACAAAAAAGGAAACCAAGGCTCAAACTTTTTAAGCAGTGCGGGTTTTTTATCAGGATGTTTGTACAAATAAAAATTTACAGCATCTGCAAAAGCGTTGCAAAGGGATTTCATCCATTGCGGCGCTTTACTATAATCTTTTTTTGCATCATCGGTACTAATCACCATTCGGTTGAGCAGGTCGCTGTATAATGCGGATGCGCCTTTTACTTCACTCATGCGGCCTAATTTCTCTATGTAATTCATTTCCACCCGTTGAAAATCATCTTCGCATTGCGCATAAAGTAATCCGAAAACTGCATCTGCATCGGTTTTGCCGTAAATATGCGGTATCCCCATTTCGTCTCTGATAATTGTAACTCTTTGCGCCTGTCGCTCCCATCTGTTTATTTCTTCTTTTGAAAATGATTGCCCGTATCCGTTCGTCAATACAACATGCGTTAGCAGAAATATTAAAAATACTTTACGAATTGACGATATAAAAAAATCAAAGTTTTTTTGAGTCATGTTATTTTATTTTAATAAACTCATAAGGAGTAAACTCTACAAAATCGGAAACGGTAACAGTCAGCGCTTTTACTTTATTTCCTTTAACGGTAAATTGTAATTTTTGTCTGCCATAAAGCGGATCGTTATAAGTGCAGTAAAAACGATTGCCACCCAAGGGTTCTAACGTGGCATATCTGCCATGGTGGTGTTCAAATCGCATAATCAGGTTTCCATTTTCATTCTTAATATTCATTTTTCCATATATATGATGTACGTATTTGCCTGTATAGGCGGCAATGGGTAAAGCTGTAGGCAGCTTGAGTGCAATGCTGTCGCGACTTGATTTGTATTCTTTTTCATCTGCTGCTTCTGTTGTTTTTTGATAATCTAAAAAAACCTTGTTGTAGTTTCTAAAAGGAAGACCCAGATAAGCGTCTTCAATTTCGTTTCGGAGTGCTTCGTATAAACCATTGGCATCGGTATTGGTAAGCACTATAATTCCTGTTTTTTCTTCTGGAATCAGACATACACTGGTTACAAAACCATTGACTCCGCCTGTATGGCTCACAATTTTTCTGCCTGCATACTCTTGCAGCATCCAGCCCAATCCATATAGTGCAAAATGTGCTTTATTAAACAAGTGTCCACCATTGCCCATAATGGAGTGTGGCAATCTTGTTTGATTGATTGCTTCAACCGGAATGATTCGCTTGCCTTCCAGCATACCGTTATCCAGCTGCATCATTACCCATTTGCTCATATCATTTACCGATGAAGACATACTGCCGGCAGGAGCCAGATTATCAATATTGCCATAAGGAATTTTTTTAAGTTCGCCCAGCACTACAGTATGTGCTGCACTTTTATTGGGAGCAGTGTTTATGTCTTTTGATAGGGCAAGACTATTGTTCATACCCAGTGGCTTGAGGATACTGTCGGTAATAAACTGTGCCCATGTTTTTCCGGTTGCTTTTGGAATAATTTCTCCGGCTGTCAGAAATGCTGAATTAGTATAACCCCATTTACTTCTAAAACTATACATGGGTTTTAGTTTTCCCATTTTCTTTCTTACTTCGGCAGCGGATAGGTCAGAATCGAAATACATAAAATCTCCCTGAAAGGTTTCAAATCCTAAACGATGGCAGAGCAGGTCACGGATATTTGCTTCTTTGGCCACCCAGGGATCATACAGTTTAAAATCGGGCAACCATTTTTGTACTTTATCATCTAATGATAATTTTTTATCGGCATCCAGCATAGCCAATGCTGTTCCGGTAAATGCTTTTGTGTTACTGCCTATCATAAACAGTGTGTTTACATCCACACTATCAGTTGTGCCCATTTCTTTTACACCATATCCTTTCATTATTTCTACTTTCCCATTCTTAATAATACATACTGCTACGCCGGGTATTTGCCAGTCTTTCATGGCGGCGGTTATGTATTCATCCAGACTGTCTTTAATAAAAGAACGAGGCGTAGTTTGTGAAAAACTATGCTGAAAGAAAATCATGGAAATTAAAGCGAGCAAGCTTTTTTTCATTTTCGTTCAATTTTAGGATTAAGAACTATTGACAATTTATTAAATAATAAAGAACAGCTAATTTTTTAAAAAACGCCTTGTGGAAAAGGAACATAAATATAAATATTATAAGTGGAGCCGGATGCAGCTATTTGCAAATACATAGATGTCGGGCATGGGTACAATTTTAATCGTCCTTTGTTCATTCAATAAACGAAAAATATAAGGTTGAAACGGAGACGGATACAGAAGTTATTCTTCTACTTTTCTAAAAATCTCTTGAGGCGGCAATCCCCTTCTGAAACGATAAAATGCTGTTTTAATATATTGTTGAAAATCGTAGTCGGTGCTGCCCATTGTAAACGTGTATGTCGGTCGGTATAGCAACATAAAACTATCCAATTCATTTCCTTCGAGCATGGTAAGCCTGCGCACCAATGCTTTATTAAAGCGATGGTCAACGGCTTTTTCTTTTTCTTCATTTAGCAACCTTTCTTTAAAAGCCAGCATACTTTTGTTTCGCCTTACCCGAAACATATTGATGATTTCATTTATGTCAAATCCCACACCCATGCCAGATATGGAAGGTTTTAGTTTTGGCTTTTGGAAGTTAAAAACTTTCGCATAGTCTTCCCGGTTGCGTATGGAATCTAATTTATAGCTTCTGGGAAGTACCTGCACTTCCTTCATTACCTGTACACTCACTTGAATAGATATATCAAATGCAAATGGATTGGCAATTTGTAATACGGCAAATTTTTTGGTGGGCTTATTCAAATAGCTGAACCAGATGGAATCTTTTTCTTTTACTTCTATTTCGTATTGCCCATCGCTATTGGTAATAGTGCCCGCACCGGATGTACTGAGTACACTCACTGCTTCCATGGGAAAATTGCGGGTACTGTCGTACACGGTTCCTTTTATTTTATATAGCTGAGCAGAAACAGTGACCGATACCAGCAAGGCTAACGCAGTTAATATGGAATATACAAACTTCAAGAAGCGGCAAGTAACAAAAGAAAATGCAAAAGGGAATATAAAGTCTTGGCCGTTAGTCGTTCAAGGCACTATAAACAAGTACTTTGTATTTATTTGCAATTTCACCAATAGAGGAACCCCAAAGCTGTCTGTAAAATATACCAATCAGTTTTTCTTTGGGATCGGCCCAGTAAGTAGTGGAAAATGCACCACCCCATTCAAAAACTCCTTCGGGTGTTGGTAACAGGCTGCTTCCTTTTTCGGTAGTAATCTGAAAACCTAACCCAAATTTATTGGCTGCTCTGCTGAGGTCGCCTATCTGGTTCATCGTCATCATTCTTACGGTATTTCTTGCCAATAGTCTTTTGCCATTATAAGTACCACCGTTTAACATCATTTGTAAAAAAATGGCATAATCTTTTGCTGTGGAAGAAAGACCACCACCACCCGAAAAATAATTGCCATTGGTATTTGGATAGTTGGTTAAAACAGCACCATTAAAATCCATGGTATCTCCCGCCGCTTTTAGTTTTTTATTTTCTTCTAAAAAAATATGAACCAATCTGTTTTGTTTTTCTTTGGGCAAATAGAAATACGTATCATGCATACCCAATGGTTCAAAAATTCTTTTCTTAAAAAACTGATCCAACTTTTCGCCGGAAAAATATTCCACGAGATAGCCAAGAATATCCGTATTAAAACCATAAGTAAATTTTTCACCCGGTTGATGCATCAATGGCAGCCGGCCTATGGTTTTTACATCTTGCTCCAATGAACGATGATTGCCCACTCCTATTCCGGCCATTAATCCTGCTTTGCCATAAATGGCATTGGCAGCATCAGTTCCTATTTGCGGGTAGCTGATGCCGGATGTATGTGTCAATAATTGTCGAATGGTTACTTCCGACTTTGCAGGCGCGGTTGTATAACTGCTGTCGGCAGCATTAAACTTATCCAGTACTTTTTGATTTTTAAATTCAGGAATGTAGCGGCTTACCGGATCGTCAAGCAAAAATTTTCCTTCCTCATACAACATCATAATGGCCACACTGGTAATGGCTTTGGTTTGTGATGCAATGCGATAAATATTATCAACTTGAATGTGTTTTGTTTTTTCCACATCATCATAACCAAATGCTTTATGATAAACAATTTTTCCATCGTGTACGATTAATGCAACAGCACCATTGAGCCGGCCATCGGCTATCCATTCATTAATATTTTTATCAATGCGCTTTAACCGTTCGGCAGAAAATCCGGCAGCTTCAGGTTTTGCGTTTTGTAATACCAGTGGCTTTTGTTTTACCTGAAGATTTGCGCTTTGTGCAATTAGTGAAATACTATAAGATAAGACAACGACAAAAAGGATTAGTCTTTTCATATCAGAAATAATTAAAGGGAGAAAGTTACTTAGAATTGTGAAGCAACTCTTTTATGACTTGCGGATAATATTCATGCTCCAATTTATGAATACGATTGGCCAATGAAGTAGCATCATCATCAGCCAACACCGGACAAGTTGCCTGAAAAATAATCTTACCATGATCATATAGTTCATCAACATAATGTATGGTAATACCACTTTCTTTTTCCTTGTTGTGAATTACAGATTCATGAACATGATGCCCATACATGCCCTTGCCTCCATATTTGGGCAGCAGGGCGGGGTGTATATTTATAAGGCCATGTGGGAATGCCCTGATAAGCGCAGATGGAATTTTCCAAAGAAAACCAGCCAAAACAATAAAATTCACTCCGGCTTCTTTCAACTCATCAACATAAGCATTGCCTTTGAAAAATTGTTCTTTTTCTATCAGCAGGGTAGCTATGTGATGTTTTTTGGCAATTTCTAAAACACCGGCATTAGGTTTATTGCATACAACTAAAGCCACAGAAACTTGACTACCACTAAAAAATTCAATAATTTTTTGGGCATTTGACCCTGCTCCTGAGGCAAAAACAGCTATTTTTTGATGAAAATCCATGATTTTTTGGCAAAATGGGTCAAAATTTTAATTAAACTCCTTTGCCTTTTTGTCCTCCCCAAATTTTTTTACCAATTTTCTGAATATAATTTTGAAAAAAACGAAACTGACCAAAAGGAATACTAACAATAAGCACTGCAATTGGCCATAAAATAGTGATTATCAATATATAAATAATCGCCCAAAGCCAATCTTGCTGAATAGAAAGCAGGTTCATTATTTTTTTGCCTACATATCCTGTAAGACTACCACCAATTGCAAAAGTGGTAATTATTAAAGCCAGTCTTGGCCCCGAAACCTTCCATTTTTGCTGTAATTTTTCAAACATATTTGATTGCGAAATGGTGAATGAACCCTGAATTTAAGGAGTGGCAAAAGTCAGGAAAAAACTGCAACGGGTGCTTAAAAGCCGGAAAAATATGCGACTGATAGCGGGTTTGTTTACCAAAATATGACACAAAAAATGCCGTTCTGTCCAAAATTTTATAACTATCCTGAAATGCAAGCTGGTAGCAAGCCAAAAAAAAGTTAAAGAGGCTGTTTTTTTATAACCTTACTGGCTTACATTTGCCCCGATTGATCGGATTTTATCCACATTCTTCAGTTATTATTTAGTGATTATGATTCCTTGTAAACCAAACAGCCAAAGACTGACTTTATTAACGTTGCTCTTTTGTGTTTTTTCTACTTTAAATATTGTATCGGCACAGGATGGTAAGGCACTCTTTATGAGCAAATGTGCCAGTTGTCATGCACTGGATAAAGATTTAGCAGGTCCTAAGCTGAGAGGAATTTTGGATGCGGAACCCTATGGTGGCGACTTTGCAAAACTTTCCCATTGGGTAAGAAATGTAAATAAACTGGTAGCTACCGATAAGCATTATCAGGATTTAAAAACAAAATTTGGCGGAAGTGTAATGACCGAGTTCAGTGTGGATGCACTTCCCGAAAAAGATCTTGAAGCTATTATTAAATATACCAGTACTCCCGTAGCGACACCTACTACACCCGGTGGTGAAGGCGGTACGGTAGAAGCACCCAAAGGAAATAATAATGGTGTCATCTTTGGTGTAATCGCTTTAATACTTGCTATCATCACACTTATCTTAATGCAGGTAAACAGCAATCTGAAAAAAATGAGTGATGATGCAGAAGGTATTCAACGTCCCGATCCCGTTCCTTTCTATCGTAATAAAGTATATATAGCATTAGTTGTATTACTTGGCTTTGTTGGCTTGGGTTATTTTGTTTCTAAAGGAGCTATTGGCCTGGGCAATCAAAAAAATTATGAACCCGTACAACCTATTTATTATTCTCATAAAGTACATGCAGGTATTAATCAGATTAACTGCTTATACTGTCATGGTTCTGCATGGGATAGTAAAACGGCCGGAATACCTTCGGTTAATATTTGTATGAACTGCCATAAAGCAGTAAATGAATATACTAAAGGGCCCAAACTGTATAAAGAAAATGGGGAAGAAATAAATGGTACCGAAGAGATAGCAAAGCTGTATAAAGCTGCCGGCTTCAACCCCCAAAGCCCTGCTACCTGGGATCCTTCAAAAGCAACACCTATTGAGTGGGTAAAAATTCACAACCTGCCCGATCATGTTTATTTCAATCACTCACAACACGTAAATGCAGGTAAAGTACAATGTCAAACCTGCCATGGAGAAATAACCGCGATGGATGAGGTAAAGCAGGTTTCTGAATTGAGCATGGGCTGGTGTGTAAACTGCCACCGCGAAACCAAAGTAAATTTCAACTACGATAGTACCGGCAATAAATTTTACAGCATATATGAGAAGTTCCATAATGATATTAAGAATAAAAAACTGGACAGTGTAACTGTAAAAACGATTGGCGGTTTGGAATGTCAGAAATGTCATTACTAAATCGTACTGTTCTGAAAAGAGCAACTGGTTGATGGATTTTGAAATATTTTTTTAATCATTTCCGGCAGGCAGGTTTCACAAAAAGAAATCGGCGATTAAAAATCCGGAGTCTAAAAGTCCCTTAAGGGATTTAGGAAGTATGAGTAATAAATACTGGCAACATTTCGGTGAAGAAACAAACCCGGAAGAGGCAAAAAAGTTTACGAATGATGAATTTCAGGAGGAACTTCCTTTTGAAGGATTTGATGATGAAAAAATCATTGATGCTAAAGCTCCCCGCAGAGATTTTTTGAAATATCTGGGTTTTAGTACTGCGGCAGCTACTTTGGCTGCAAGTTGTAAAACGCCGGTTCGCAAGGCTGTACCTTATGCCGATAAACCCTCAGCCGATATTATTCCGGGCGAAGCAAAATACTATGCCACTACTTATGTGCAGGATGGCGATATAGTGCCCGTAGTTGCCAAAGTAAGAGATGGCCGCCCTATTAAAATAGAAGGCAACGATAAATGCCAGTGGACAGGTGGAGGTACTTCTTCCAGGGCACAGGCCAGTGTGCTGGATTTATATGATACCTATCGCTTACGTTTCCCATTAAAAAAATCAAAAGAAGGAAAATACTCCGAAAGTTCTTTTGAGCAAATGGATAAAATGATTGGCGATGCTATCAAAACAGCTGGTGGTACTACCGTATTGCTTACTTCTTCAATTGTTTCTCCTTCAACCAAAAAACTTATCAGCGAGTTTCCCGGATTGAAACACATTCAATACGATAGTGTTTCTTATAGCGGCATGTTACTGGCTAACGATGCGTGTGGTTTTGGAAAAAATATACCTGCTTATGATTTTGGAGCAGCCAAAGTTATTGTAAGTCTGGATGCCGATTTTTTGGGTACCTGGCTTAGCCCGGTTGAGTTTGCCGCAGCTTATGCCCAGCAAAGAAAAATTGATGAGAAGAATCCTTCCATGAGCAAGCACTATCATTTTGAAGGCTCTTTGAGCATGACAGGTGCTAATGCAGATGAACGTTTTACACACAAACCATCAGAAGCTGCTACTGTTGCTTTGGCATTATTAAATGCGGTTAATGGAACCGATGCAAGTGGACTGAGTGCAGCAGTAAATGCAGGTATTAAAAAAGCCGCTGCCGATTTGCTTGCGCACAAAGGTGAAGCACTGGTCGTAAGTGGCAGCAATGATAAAAATGTACAGGTAATCGTAAATGCAATTAATAATACAATTGGTGCTTTTGGTACTACTATTAATTGGTCAGCTCCGGTAAATTATCGTCAGGGTATAGACGGCGATTTGGCGCAATTGATAACCGATATGGAAGCAGGAACTGTAGGTACACTATTGATTCATGGTGCCAACCCAGCTTATACCTGGTATGATGCTGATAAATTTAAAGCAGCATTGAAAAAAGTGAAAGTCACTGTATCGTTTGGCGAAAGAATGGACGAAACAACTGCGCTTTGCGAGTATGTAATACCCAATCATCACTTCTTAGAAAGCTGGGGCGATGCGGAGCGTACAAAGGGTTCTGTAAGTTTTATACAGCCAACTATTTATCCGCTGTTTAAAACAAGGCCGTACCAAACTTCACTTTTATTGTGGAGTGGCAAAACAACGAATTACGAAGATTATTTAAAAACATACTGGACCGGTGTTTTAGGTTCAGAAGATGCTTTTCATGCAGCCTTGCAGGATGGCGTGAAAGAAGACGCTACCGCTGCAAAGGGAGCAGGCTCTTACAACGGTGGTGCCGTTGCTGCTGCTACAACTGCTGTCAACGGTTATCCAAAATCAACCGGCGACGAATTGGTATTGTATCAAAAAGTTTCAATAGGAACTGGCTCACAGGCGGGCAATCCCTGGTTACAGGAGTTACCCGATCCGGTATCAAAAGCTACCTGGGACAACTATGCCATGATTTCTACTGCCAAAGCAAAAGAACTGGGAATCAACTATACAGGTAATGATTATAACTATTATCCCGAAAAACCTACAATCAAAATAACCGTAGGTAATAAAGAATTAGTACTGCCGGTACTGGTTTTCCCCGGTATCAACGCCAATACCATTGCCGTTGCCGTGGGTTATGGCAGAAGTAAATCTTTTGGCAGAGCATCGGCAGGAGTAGGTAAGAATGCTTATCCTTTTGCAAGCTTTAATGAAACCGTTAGCTATTTTGCAACAGGAGCAAAAGTTGCTAATCAGCATAAGAGTTACAAGATTGCACAAATGCAAAAACACAACTCTTATGAAGACCGCAAAGAAGTAGTAAGAGAAACCACACTGGCTTCCTTTAAGGCAATGCCAATGGTACTTCCGGATTATTCTGAAGAATTGCAGAATGCATTCTATCAAAATGCTAACCACGATTACAGGGCTAATGCTACTTTGTTTCCTGACCCCAATACCAGAAGCCATGAAATAAAATGGGGTATGACGGTGGATATGAACAGCTGCACCGGATGCAATGCATGCGTTGTTGCCTGTCATGCAGAAAATAATGTGCCTGTAGTAGGAAAGCGGGAAGTAATGCGCTTCCATGATATGCACTGGTTGCGTATTGACCGGTATTTTATTACCGATGAAAAAAATCCTGACAACTTAAAAGGAGTGGTTTTTCAACCCATGATGTGTCAGCACTGCGATAATGCACCTTGCGAGAACGTATGTCCGGTAGCTGCAACCAACCATAGTTCGGAAGGATTGAATCAAATGACTTATAACCGTTGTATTGGTACAAGATATTGTGCCAACAACTGTCCTTATAAAGTACGTCGTTTCAATTGGGCTGATTATACCGGTGCTGACAGTTTCAAGCATAATCAGGACCAGCAAATCGTTGGTAAACTGGATGATGTAGTATTTCAAATGAATGACGATCTTACCCGCATGGTGTTGAATCCTGATGTAACCGTAAGGTCAAGAGGTGTCATTGAAAAATGCTCTTTCTGTGTACAGCGTTTACAGGCGGCTAAACTTACAGCTAAAAAAGAAAACAGAGTATTGGGTGGCAATGATGCAAAAACTGCTTGTCAGACAGCTTGCCCCACGCATGCAATTGTATTTGGCAACTCACATGATAAAACAAGTGATGTAGCAATGGTGCGGGCCAATAATAAACAACGTCGTTTTGATGTGTTGGAATCTTTGCACGTATTGCCCAATGTAACCTATTTGGCCAAAGTGAGAAATACGGAAGAGAAGGATGCAAAATGGGAGAAAGAAGGTGCTAATTATGAATACATCAAAGCACACGAAAGTCATGAAGGAAAAAGTGAGCATGAAACAAAAGAAGGTCATTAAAAAATTGATTATAAAATAATAGTTCACAAGCAGCGGACGTAAGCTTAAAGCGAAACTAACTATGTCATTACTCAGATACGAATCACAGGTAAGGCCACCACTGGTGGATGGCAACAAGGATTATCACCAGGTTACGGAAGACATCTGCCGTCCGGTGGAAGCCAACCCTTCAAAACTTTGGTGGATTGGATTTTTAATTTCAGTCGCCCTTTTGATATTTGGAATTATTTCCGTGGTTATGGAGGTTACGTATGGTGTAGGTCAGTGGAACCTGAACAAAACCATAGGCTGGGGCTGGGATATCACCAACTTCGTATGGTGGGTAGGTATCGGTCATGCCGGAACACTAATCTCAGCGATCTTGTTACTTTTCCGTCAGGGTTGGCGTACGGGTGTAAACCGTGCTGCAGAAGCGATGACCATCTTTGCAGTAATGTGTGCAGGCCAGTTCCCCATCTGGCACATGGGTCGTGTGTGGGATGCCTTTTTTGTTATGCCATATCCCAATACAAGAGGTCCACTGTGGGTCAACTTTAACTCACCATTGCTTTGGGACGTATTTGCGATATCAACGTACTTTACGGTTTCACTTTTATTCTGGTACTCAGGTCTTATACCGGATCTGGCCACCCTACGTGACAGAGCCAAAGCAAAATGGAGAAAATTCTTTTATGGTGTAGCCTCTTTTGGATGGACAGGTAGTACCAAGCACTGGCAGCGTCACGAAGCTCTTTCATTGGTACTTGCAGGTTTGAGTACACCGCTGGTACTTTCAGTACACACTATTGTATCATTTGACTTTGCCACATCCGTAATTCCCGGTTGGCATACCACCATCTTCCCTCCTTACTTTGTAGCAGGTGCCATCTTCTCAGGATTTGCAATGGTGCAAACACTGTTGCTGGTAACGCGTAAAGTTTTGGCACTGGAAGATTATATCACCATAGAACATATTGAGGTGATGAATAAAGTAATTATTCTTACCGGTTCCATTGTGGGTATAGCCTATCTTACCGAATTGTTTATAGCCTGGTACAGCGCCAGCCCTTATGAAAACTTCGCATTCATGGAAAATAGGGTGAATGTAATGAGCCCTTATGGCTGGAGTTATTTTATCATGATGTTCTGTAATGTATTAGCACCACAGGTATTTTGGTCTAAAAAGCTAAGAAGAAACCTAACCGTTACATTCTTTATGTCCATATTGGTAAACGTAGGTATGTGGTTTGAGCGTTTTGTAATCATCGTTACTTCAATATATCGTGATTACCTGCCCAGTTCCTGGAGTACTTATTATACCCCTACCATTTGGGAAGTAGGATTTTATGTAGGAACATTTGGCTTGTTCTTTACCTGTTATTTCTTGTTCTCCAAGTTTTTCCCGGTAATTGCAATAGCTGAAATCAAGCATATATTAAAACGCAGCGGTGATAATTATAAAGAAAAAATGGAAGGAATAGAGGCAGAGCCAACATTGCAATTTGCAGAAGAGCAATTGCACGGGCATCATTAATAAAAAAATGTAATAGGTGAATTTATTTTTCACCCGAATAAAATAAGATATGGGAGTAAAAAAATTTATAGTTGGAAATTTTTACGATGAGGAAGTATTGTTTCCTGCCGTAAAAAAGACAAGACGTGCCGGTTATAAAATCCACGACGTATTTACGCCATTCCCT
>ERZ795041.22-NODE-22-length-62819-cov-6.838156_pt1 | contig 62819 bp, 73 predicted proteins | sample MGYA00375125_ERZ795041 | MGnify/ENA primary metagenome ERZ795041 (study PRJEB30170, sample SAMN03074214) | activated sludge metagenome | biome: Common Effluent Treatment Plant; feature: Wastewater; material: Activated sludge; isolation source: activated biomass in a...
GATCGAAGTAGAGTGGAAAACTAGCGGACTGGGTGTCACGGAAAAGGGTAATCCAAGTCCCTGCCCAAAGTGCAAGCCATTTGAAGGTCGGGTGTTCAAGCTTAAGAAGGCGAAGGGTATGATTCCCTTCCATCCGTTTTGTATGTGTCGATTTGTTCCCGTCTTTAGACTGTAGTGAGGGTGCTGTGAATATTGATAAGAACAAGTTCACTGTGATAGAGCAAAAACTATTAGAGCTCTTAAGTGACGGACAACCCCATGCAACCAAACAGTTGATGGATATCCTCAAACAATCTGATATTGCTGCCGATGCTAAGGACCTGCAAAATCGCCTATTCTCATTGCGATCTAAGCTATTAGAAACCTACGATCTCAATGTGCTTCACAAGGTGGAAGGCAAGCGCGTGAACTATGTTTTGGTGAAGCAGGCAGTAGTTCATATCACTGACGAGTAGGCCAAGGGCCATGTCGCTAAACTAAGACTCTTCTATTGTCTGCTGCTCGCCTTCCCACTATCTTATGTGGGTATGCAGCATCTAGTTGTCAATCGCGCTGGTCGTCCTCGCCGCGAAACTCTTAATGGGCGTGAACACCTTGTCGTCCCTATGACGATGATCGTGCCGGGGATTCTCAACGGATCCAGAGGCGCTCTCTATTATTCCCTCCAGGAAATCTCGCGAAACGTGAGTGACTGGAATGGGGTGCCAATCTTACTTGGCCATCCACAAGGAAGTGGACGCAACCCAAAAATTATCAACCGATATGGAATTGGTACGGTGTTCAATAGCCGGATAGCCATGGGCCGGCTTAAGGCAGAGGCTTGGTTAGACATTGCTAAGCTGCAACAACTATCACCAGGAACAATTAGCATTATTGAACGTGGTGATGGTTTAGAGATCAGCACTGGGTTTAACAGTGGATTCGACAGCACCCCAGGCGTTCACAATGGTCTGCCTTACCATGCGTCAGTAGTTGGCATTCGCCCGGATCATTTGGCCGTGTTCACTAACGGGGACATTGGTGCCTGCAGTATCAAGGACGGGTGTGGTGTTAACAATCGGAGATTCAAACGTATGGTAAACAATTCTGATGGTGTCTGGCGCACTATTCGAGGATTCAGGGTACTCATTGAAGGTGGGAAAATCACTAAAGGGCCAAAGGCTCTGAAGGGAAAGAGCGAAGCTGACCTTAAGAAAAGCACTAGCAAGAAACCTACAACTAAGAAAAGTGCTAGCAAGAAGCCTAAAGGTCTTACCAAACGCCAAGAATCAGAAATTGCTCCACGTGAAGAATCTGAAGAATTAAGCTATTCAGATAATGAACTGGAGGGAATGTACGAGGACGAGCAGCGTCAAATCAAAGAACTTGATGCCCTTGATAGTTACAAGGGTTGGAGTGATGCAAAGAAAATTGCTGGTGGTATTGAGGGTCATGCTTATGTGATAGATGGGACAATGAAGGGTCTTAAAGAAGGCAAAGACCTAGAACAAGCATTTTTCGATGCTGCGGAAGACGAAAATTACTATGGAGACAACCCTGCTGTAAGGAAAGAACGAGAAAGAGTTGCGGATCGCTTGAACAAGAAGTATGGGTTTTCCATTGATCCACATTGGGAACCTGGTAAGAAGAAACCAACAAAGAATTCTAAAGGAGTTGTTAGCATGAACGTGACTGATTACAATCGTTCTAAAGTCACCAAGTCTCTTGTAACTAACTGTGGTTGCAACAAAGAGGAACTTGATGCTCTGAACGACGAGACGTTGGATTTGGTCAACCATGCCTACACGCAAGGCAAGACCAGTGGAGGCCCAGAAGAAGACGATGATGACATCGTTGAAAACGAAATGGGCCCGGAAGATGAAGAGGAAGAGGAAGAAGAGGAAGGCACTGAAGAACCTGAAAGGATCGGCAAGAAGTCAGTTGTCAATCGTCGCCCGAAGTCCAAGACGCTGAGTGTGGAAGAATTCCTTGTGAACAACAAGGATTTTCCTGACGAGCTAAAGGACTATCTCCGTGGTCAGAACAATCGGATGCAGGAAGAAAAACAAGAAATTGTTTGCAACATCCGTAAGACCCAACGGTTGACCCTGACGGAAAAGCAGCTTTTGGCTATTCCGATGGAAGACACGATGATTGGCAATCGGCTTATGCTCGGGTTGCGGTCTATCTCTGAACTGTGTGTTCCGCAAGAAACCAAATTGCGAGTTGCTAATTTCCGCGGTCAGGCTGTAACCAGCGTTCGCAACAGCAAACACAAGCCAACTGCGTTGGGTTTGCCCCATATGGAAATTGGGAATCTGAAGCAGTCGTCTTAATTAGCCAGGCTTACCAGCCTATCAACTTACAAGGAGATCAGTCATGCCTAATGGCAGCGCAACATATGGTCAGATCGTGGTATCAGCAGAACCTCGTGGAAGGTTTGAAGAAGCCACGGCTGATGGAACGTTGTTTCCAGGAACTGTAGTAGAAGTCAAAGCTGCAACGTCCCCGGAATTGGGTCGGTTCACTTTTGGGGCAGCAGTAGCCAATTTTGGATGCTTGGGAATTGTGTGTGAGGATTGGAGTCAAGGTCGGACAGTCGACCAATCCTATACCACTGGGGATAAGATGAAAATCTATTTCCCACTTCCCGGCGATGACCTGTTGATGCGTTGTATCAATGCATCGTATGCGATTGGCGACATCCTAGGAATTGGGTCTGGTGGCTTGCTTCAAATTTCCACTGGAACGACTGGTCCTCAGCCATTCCAGTCTTTTGATTCTGCTACTATTGGCTCCGGTCCCTATTTGCTTCTGTGCAAGTACAGTGGTCACTAGTAGACGAAACCACTTTCACATCTGATTACAAGTTTTAAGTCATAGGAGATCACAATGTTTACTTCAGAGCAATTCGTAGCCAATCTCGGGTCTGTCCCTGAGGGCGGTTTTATGGTTGATGGGGGTGATGCTATCCGCTTCGATCCCGGATTGATGCGTCCCTATCGTGGCGAAGACGGTAAAATCTACGTTGACGTCACGACGGGATACTCTCCCAGCCGTAAGGCCGATGGCACGTTGATCACCAATGCTTCCGGAGAGCAGGTGTACGGTCCGATTCTTGAGCCTCAGCTGGTTCATGAACGTATGTATCAAGGTCTTCCGGTAGCCAATGTCAACAATGCTTTGGTTCTACGCAAAGACCAATGGATTGCTCTTGATGCAAGAGTTGGTCAGGCAGCCAGGTCGCGACTCCGAGCCTACCAGGATTTGCTCAATGCAAATTCTTACGGTGGGTTCGATGCCATGGCAACTACGATTTTGGAAAACGAGATCATCAATGATCCCGGTGAAGCAATTGTAGACATGGACGGAATCTCTGAAGGTCGGTCTTTTCAACCGACTTATGGATTGCAAGGCACTCCGCTGCCTTGTACCCATTCAGGTTTCTACCTGAGCAGCCGATTCCTGGCTCAGACTCGTGCTCGCGGTGGTCAGCCGGCAAACACGGTTCGGGCAGCAATTGCTGGTCGCCGTGTTGGTGAAACCATTGAGCGTATGACCATCGGTTCCGTTGGTGCATACACCTATGGCGAAAGCTCGTCTGCTGGGTACGAGTTTACTTCCAAGGTGTACGGCTATCTGACCCATCCGGATCGGATCACCCACACCGGAATCGTTGCTAGTGGTTCCTTCAATGGTGTCACGTTTGTCAACGACGTCATTGCGGCACGGGAGAAGATGTATAGCTACAACTTCTTCGGTCCGTTCATGCTCTACGTCGGTGGGCAATACGATGCCAAGCTGGACGCTGATTACATCCCGACTGGTGGTGATTCCACCATGGGGACGGTTCGTCAACGTCTGCGCCAGATTGATGGTATCACGGATGTCCGTCGTTTGGACTACTTGGGTGGAGACACTTTCATCCTGGTTCAGATGACGGAGGATGTGGTTCAGGCTGTCAACGGTATGGCTGTCACGACAGTTCAATGGGAAACCAAAGGTGGCTTCCAATTGAACTTCAAGGTTCTTGCCATCCAAGTGCCACGGTTCTTCTCAGTCAACGTGACTGGGACTGCCCAGCCTGGAGCAGCCGGATACAACCTGGGTCGCAAGACAGGTATCCTGGTTGCTACTGTCGCCTAAAGTTTCAACCCCTGGGGGTTGTGTGTTTATTCCGTCGATCTCTTTCGGGTAGTACAAATCTTCGGTAGTATAGATTCATGCCAAGGACTACGCCAGAGAAAGTTCGAGCTGTAATTGACACCAACCCCCAGGAGGATTTGAACCAGTTCATTGGGACAGCCAATAATGTTACAGCAATAGTCGCCGACGCTGATACAAATCACATACTCAGTGACGAGCTACTAGTTGACATTGAAACCTACCTAGCTGCACACTTCTATGCCCTGAAGGATCCGCAGTATGTTAGCAAGAGCACTGGTGGGGCCTCAGCAAGCTACCAAACTAGTCCGAAAGGAAAAGGACTCCTTGCTACGGATTGGGGGCAACAGGCAATAGCTTTAGACATCACGGGAAAGCTGGCTGCAATTTCACAAGGATCAGCGCAAGTTGGTATTCTCTGGCTCGGAAAACCTGTGTCGGCCCAGGTTGACTACCTGGACAGAAACTAATGACCATTGAAACCGAAGGGCTGATTCAGTTTGGAGTACTGTGGGCAGCCCAAGGAACAGACGAGTTTAGTGTTCCGCGGATTATTGCCCCTGTCCAATTCCGTTGTAGGTGGGAGCTTGGGGTTGTTCTAACAAACAGCCCACTGAACAATAACTATCGCATTACAGGTCAGGCATTTGTAGATCGGCCGATTCCCTTAGAAAGTATTGTGTGGCAAGGGAAGTTGAGTGAGCGGCCTCCGATTCCGGTGCCTCTGATGCAGGTGATAGACTACAGAGAAGTTCCAGATGACAAGTGCCGTAACTTCCGCAGAACAATTATTTTGACCGCATGGAGTGACAAGCTGCCCCCAGCAATTACATGAACAGCATAACAGGCACTTCAGATGTAATTCCTATCAGTAAGGCAATTGCTCTGATGCAGCCTGCGGACTGGGTGTTTTACCGTGGGAGTAGTTGGTCAACCTATGGGATTCGGATAGCTTCACTGTCACCCTACAGCCATGTCGGAATGGTTGCGTTTCGTGATAATGATGAAGAGCACAGATACCCAATCCTATTAGACACAGTTCAATGGCGAGGAGCTCGAGCAGTTTCCCTAGTTGGCGAAGTCAACCGGCACCCAGGGCGATATGTTTGGTTTCAAACTAACCCACAAAACCGATGGCCAGAATTCGATCGTCAGAAAGCTGTCAATCGGATGTGGGACTTTACGGGAATCAACTACGGATGGGGGGCCTTGATGTGGGCCTCGTTTGTATTTCTCCCAGGAGTTAGATTGTTTCAGAAGGTGGACAAGTTTTTGGTAGATGAAGAGGCTACTAACAACCTGCCCCCATTTTGTTCAATGGCAGTTGGGATAGCTACTGAAGCTGGTGGAGTAGATCCCGTGCGTAATCTACGACACAGCCTTACTACCCCAGGAGTCATGTCGCAAAGCCTATTTGTCCGATGTATGGGAGCACTGATCCCAGATGAAAAGTGAAATTTCTTTAACCTTGATTCTGGTGTTGTTTTGTCTAGTCGTCTTAGCTCTGTGTCTTGCTCTAGGATTTCACACGTATCTAACTGCTAAAGAAGCAAAGGAACGAAAACAGTATGCGGATCGGATGGTTGCTGCTGTAGAAACTGCAACTGAAAAGATTCCAGAATTCAGTTTATTCAACAGAAAGAAAAACAATGAAGACTCTTCTGGTAATCATCGCTGGATTAATCGTCGTGTTGACCGTTAGTTTGTTTTCAGCAGGGTTGTTGATGGCAACAACTGCTTCACGACTGATGCCACTTGTGCCGATTGCCCCAGTCGTACCCTATCCCAGCTTTAACCAAGTTCTGTTAACCCAGAGCGAGCAGCGGCTGGTAAGGGCTGTAAACGCCTATAGGCAGGACCGAGGGCTACAACCCTTACAGGTAAGCCCGGTGCTTATGGAGACAGCCAGAGGACGTACAAACAGCACTGTGCGTACAGCCCATAGGGTAAACGGCCAATGGCCTTGGGATGCTGCTAAGAGCCATGGCTATCGAGGCTATGCAACGGAAAACCTGGCCTGGGGGTATCCTACACCTGAAGCAGCTGTTGGTCAGCCATTGGGTCCACGTGGTGGCTGGCAAACTAGCCCAGGTCATGCTAAGGCAATGAGAGGAAATTTCAAAGAGATTGGTGTTGGTGTTAGGGGGACTACGTATGTTGCCATGTTTGGCAACCCATCAAGTTCTGGAGGAAGATAGATGTTTAGTGGTTTGAATGGTTCGTTTGTGTTTGGTTGTGTGCTTCTGCTCTGTGTTGCAGTGGCTGTGTTTTCTAATGCTGTTGGCTACTCAACAGGTGTCAATCAGGCTTATGCCCACTTTGAAGAACCCTGTGTTAATCAAGAACCTGTAGAAGAGCCTGCGGAAGAACCTACTGAGGATTCTGCAAAAGAGCAAGTGGCTGAAAAGGCTATCTGCTGTGAAAATTGCAATAAGAAAGACACGCTCATTACAAGACTTAGAAATGAACTTGCAAAGGCTCAACAAAGGTCCAAGGAAGTTCGTGAAAAGCGACTAGAGCTAAGGCTCCGTGACTTGCAAGGACAGTTGGCTGAAAGTCGAGTCCATGAGCATTCCGTGATGTCTGCTGAAGACCAACACAAAAACAGGCAACAGACTGAACCGAAGTGCACGTCAGGCAATTGCAAACAAAAACACAGGTCCAGAATTCTAGCCAAGTTTAATCGAGGTGGGTAGCCATACCCCACAACTCAGTGAGGAGTTTAAGATGATTGGATTCCGTAGTATCGCTGTTTTGCTCGTGTTGGTGATAATTGCTTGTGTTGGTTGTGCTTCACCAGCCCCTCCAACAAATGTTCAACAACAATCGCAACAGGAAGATAAGCAAGCCAAAGAAGTTACTCGTATCGAGTTTGCTGTCTTTGGTAAGCTGAAGGACAAGATGAAAGGTCGCAAGGGTGGCAATGAGCCTACTCAAGATTGCACAGGTGATCAGTGTTATACCGATCGTCGACCAAATGCCTATCCTACACAAGTCACTCCCTCAGATAATGGTGGAATCCTTGCTGCAATGGGTACTCTTGGGATTGGTCTTTGTCTTGTGCTGTTTGGTGGTGCCTTCTTAATCACTAAACATCTTCGGGATACGTAGGGCAGTCACTCAGTCTGTTGAGTGTTTGTTGCTGATCAAATTACAACTCTAACTGGAGAATTATGATGGGAGTGTTCATTGTTGGTGGTGTGGGTACAGTTGCCATACTCTGTATTCTTTTTGGTGTCGTGCTTGCCTTGATTAAAGGCCGAAGCGACGACATTCAGGAGACTGCTTCCAAACTAGGTGGCATCCTAGAACACAAGTTGGGTTTAGATGGCGCAGCTGACTTGTGTCACAAAATTGCCGCTGGGAAAATCCTTGCCGTGCGAGCAGCTTTGAAACAGCTGTTCAAACAGTATGGAACTCCGGATGCAATTGACGACCTTGTGGCTCGTATCGTCATCAAGTCTTTTGTAGCATTGTCCAGGCATCCTCAGCATAAGGTAGCCATTGCTCAGACTACCGCTGCTGCCCTTCCAGGGCAACTGGATGACAAAGACACTGACGACATTATCCAGAAGGTAATTGTTGAACGTGTTCTTGGCATGCTACTAACCCCAGAGCTTCGTAAGGAATTGGCCACACTAGGTCCACTCCTTGGGGAGTATGGAAGTGTTCAGTTTGCCAACTTGGCAACAGCTATCGCAGTTACGGACGATCCCGAAGCAATTCGCGGTGCTGTCCGAGACTTGCTCAATGTGCTGCGTAATCGCGAGCAACTGGATGACGAACTAGTGAAGCGTGCTCAGAAGGGTATCCCACGTGCTGTCCAAGACGATCCGCGACATTGGGCAGTTCTAAACGATATCATTCAGGCTTGTAAGCCTGCTTCTGCTACCGTTGTTTCTGTTGCAGCAGTCTAGAGACCTCAAGAGGTAGGCGCGCCGCCCGACAGACACCGTATCTGCCACCTTCCAGTGCGGTGTCTGTCATCTTTTATCTTAAGCTATGGAGGATCCTGATAACCTAGAACACCTTAACTCTTATTTGCGATCCCTACTACTCAACGGGGAGCACGATACAATCCAAGCAGAAATCTTGAGAGATCAACTAGGGGCATTTGAGCAATGGCAGAGGGAGAACCAAATCTCAACAAGCACTTGTTGGATTCATTGCGAGAAATTGGAATAGTTATTCTTGGACCAATCTTAGCCTGGATTGCTTACACGTACACTAGGTTCATCAGAGACCAAACAACAGTCAAAAGGTTACGGATAGAGCAAACTGAATACCGTAACAGATTTGGATTGGGCTTAATAGAGCACACTCAAGACACTAAAGATAGACTAGATGCGCACGAAGCAGAATTGGCTCGTTGCCGGCGAATTCATAACGGAATTGGTGATGGGGAAAGTAGTCTGAGTATTGTCCAGGCTTTACGCAACGAAATCAAACAAGTAGACGTTAAAATTGATTCCCATAGGCTGGAAGAACTGGAATACAAGAAGAGTATTGACAATAATTTGTTGTGGCTTCGAGATCGCCTAGAAAGAATCTAAGCTACTAGCTGCAGTAGGATACCAAAATGCTACGTTCTATCCCAATTGAAGGTCGTGTTGAAGCCACTGTTGATGTTGGATCTTTAGTAGACCAACTTGATGCTTTGACTTCACAAGTTACTGCACTTACTGCTGATCTTGCCAACTGCAACTCACGTTTGAGTGCGGTGATTGATACTGCCCCTCGTCGCCGCCATATGTTTGTGGATGCAATAGCCGACCTCGGCTGCGTGGCAATGGTCCGCGGAGAGCGGGAGACTTGGAGCGACGCGACGGCTAGCGAGAACGTCCGGCGAATCAACGAGTGGCTTGATTCGCTCTACGACAGCACCGACCCGGCGACGCTCGTGATTCCGCGAGGTACGCTGGCAATCAACGACACGCTGGGCGCAACGTCGTCGCGCAAAGTCGATGGTTATGCAAATGGCGAAATCATTCGCGGTCTGCCGCCTGGCGTGGCGATCGAGTGCGGCGGCGGCTGGGCCAACGGCCGCTATTTTCCCTTCCGCGCGGGCTGGAACACGCTGGTCGGTGGCTTGATGTGGGTCGGAGAGCCCGACAAGCCGATGATTCGACTCTTGGCCAACGGCAACCGACTACGGGTGAACTTGTGGGGGTATCCTTACGTCACGGGCACCGAGCATCCCAACGTGCCACGTTGTCGTTCCGGCATCGAGCTCTATCAACTCGAAAACTATCCGGCCTGCGGTCACCACGATATCAGCGGCACGATCACCGGCTGCGAGGTCGGTATCCGCTGCGAAGGAGGAAACCACGCCGATCACCTCTACGTGCCGCGACTCACGACCCGCGATTGCCTTGCGGCCGTGTTAAGTCTGAACGAGCAGGCGGTCGGCCATCACTTTGGTTTGGTCGAGCACTACGGACCGCGACTCACCGATTCGGTTGTGTTCGATTATGCCACTGGTGGTCGGATGGTTGCGCATCAGGTGCTCATCACCAGCAACTACGGTTGTATTGTTTTGCGAATAGGACACCCGACGCTGCGACAGAGCGCCAAGAACGGCGCATATTTTGAGATCAACGGTTTGGGGATCGACCGCGCAGTACTCAACGCCACCAGCGCACCGGGTGGTGGACGTTTTCGGCTGATTGAACAAGTCGGCAAGGGATCGCTGGCAGTGCGGATGCGGGGCACGATCGCTCACGGCGGTTCGATTCCCGGCAACATCCCGTGGTTCAACGCAGGCGGTGAAGATCCAGTCATTCTGGCGCCGGAAAGCGCCGGCACAACCAAAAGTGTGAAGCTCGATATTTGGGGCCTCGACGAGGAGACGGCCCAAAAGTTTCCTTGGAGCTGACGGCGCTCGGCGCTCGCCCGACGGCGCTCGTTAACGTCCAACGCCCAACGCCCAACGCCCAACACCCAACGCCCAACGCCCCCTATGTCCCTCACCCACCACTGGAAGCTCGACGAAACGACCGGCACGACCGCCGTGGCCACGGTCGGCACGGACGGCGCGTACGCGCGCGACGCCTCGAACACGACGGCGGCGGGACCGCCAGGCGGCGGCATCCCGAAATCGCAAGACCTCGTCACCGGCAGCAGCGACTTTGTGAACATCTCGGCCGCGAGCATCAGCTTTGCGTCCGGCCCGCACTCGTTTAGCGGTTGGTTCCGGGTGGATAGTGGCTCTATGCGTTGCTGCGGTCAGGCGGCGACCCAGAATAACGGCATGATTATATGGTCCGGCACGACACTCAGCTTCCGCACCTCCGGCACAGCGAACTTCACCGTGCCGACCCTCGATAGCAACTGGCATCACGTCGTCGTGACGCGCGACGGCAGCAATGACGCGCGCTGCTACATCGACGGCAACCAGAGCAGCACGGGGGCGGGCAGTCGGATCGGCACCTGGGCTCCGACGCGGCTGGGGTTTGTATTCAACGGCTACCACGACGGCCCGATCGCGCAGGTGAGGATCTACGACCACGCCCTCGACCAGACCGAGGTCGACGCGCTCTTCGCCGAAGCATCGGGCGGTGGCGGGGGCGATCCCGTGACACCTTACCCGTATGCGATTTGTGTGTGAGGATGCAGGATGCAGGATGCAGGATGGCCACTGACAACTGACGACTGAAAACTAACGACTGAACACTAACCCATGTCCGAATTCCCTACCAACTTTGTTCCGCTCGCACCCGTGCAGCTCATCAAGCCCAACGGTGCGGTTCGCGCGTTCGGTCTCGGTGCGTCGAGCGACAGCGCACGGGGGACTGCGCTCGTTGCTGCCTTTGCCGCTGCCAGTACCAACGACACTATTTTGTTTGGACCGGGGACGTTCAATGTCACCACTTCACTGACCGCAGTCGCCGGTATGAGTTTGCTGGGGACTGGAAGGCCAACAATAAACGGCAGCGGCCTAACAGCGCCGCTAGTCATTGTTGGTGACAACGTGGACAGTGTTACCATCGCTAACTGCGTCCTGGAATCAAATATCTGTTGCCTCGGAAACTTCTCTGCTAGCGCAGTCACCGTTACGAATTTAGTAGTGCAGAATGTCCATGCATCAAACACTGATTCGTTTGGTTCCGCGGTTGCATTTTCTGTTTCCGAGCAAGCATCTGGTCCATCAAATACGATCATTGCGGATTTTATCAATTGCAACCTAGCCAGCGGATCAAGCGCTGGAAGCGGTGGGTTTGGGATACTCACCGGACTCTCTGCTACTGGGCTTCTCCGTTTGTTCAATTGCACTGTGTTCGGTGACACCGATGCGGTTCTGATCAGTGGCAACGCTGCTGGTCGTTGCGAAATCTATGGCGGCAACTTCACGTCAATCCTCGATGCCATTACGACATCCGGCGCTGCCATCTACGTAAACGGCGCTCGTGTTCGCGGCGATCAAGCCGATCTGTATATTGATTCAGCAGGCACGATTGTTGCAGTGAACTGCGACTATCGGCCAGACTATGCAATCGGTGCTATTTCTTCCCCGCTGTCTACGAAGGAAATTAACGGCACAGTTTTGACGGCGGCCGGACTCGCTCTACTCGACGATGCGAACGCCGCAGCGCAGCGAACGACGCTCGGTTTGGCGATCGGCACGAACGTTCAAGCCTACGACGCAGAACTGGCGGCGATCGCAGGTCTTACAAGCGCAGCGGATCGACTGCCCTACTTCACAGGCTCCGGTTCTGCTGCGCTGGCGACCTTTACCACGGCTGGCCGGAACCTTGTCGACGATGCCGACGCGGCGGCGATGCGGACGACGCTCGGCGTCGAGAAGCGAGTCTTAAGCCTGTTCGCGTTCGCGCCCACGGCCGACGTTGTCACCGGCGACGGCGCAGCGTACTACCATGTGCCGGCCGCGCTCAACGGCGGCGTCATCACGGCGGTTCACGCGGCGGTCATCACGGCGGGCACCACGGGCACCAGCGACGTTCAGATTGCTCGCGTTCGCAGCGGTTCGCCGGTCGACGTTCTGTCGACGAAGCTCACGATCGATAGCACCGAAACCGGCAGCGACACGGCGGCAACGGCAGCGGTGATCAATACATCGAACGACGATCTGGCCACCAACGACCGGCTGCGAATTGACGTCGACGCGGTGAGTACGACGAAGCCGAAGGGTCTGATTGTCACAATCGAGGTAACGTTGTAGCGGGAGAAAACCATTGGCATACGAACTGCAATACAACGATGCTTCGCTTACTGGCTCGACGTTGTACGTCGTGGTGTGGGACGCCGCAGGTCAAGCCTGGAATGGCAGCGCGTTCGCCACGTACACGACCACGCGCGGTGATTTTGACATCGCAGGCACGGAGATCGGCAGCACTGGTTTGTGGCGGGCGAGCATGGTGGGCTCGGTCGGCTATCGGCGATGGGCTTGGTATCTACAGGTGGGCGGCTCGCCCAGCCACGCGAACGACGTGAAGCTACTCGAGGGGCGAGGCTTTTGGACTGGCACTACGTTATGGGTCCAGGATGGTGTGCTCTTAGCCGTCGAGGCTGGCAGCGTGATCGGCAACGTCGGCGGCAACGTCACGGGCAACGTCGGCGGCAACGTCACGGGCAGCATCGGGTCGCTCGCCGCGCAAGCGAAGCTCGACGTCAACGCCGAAGCGGATGCGGCGCTTGCGGATTACGATCCGCCCACCAAAGCGGAGATGGACGCCCGCACGTTGGCGTCCGCCAGCTACGCCACGGCGACGAACCTGCAAACGGTCGACGACAACGTCGATGCGATCCTCGCCGATACGAACGAGTTGCAAACCGATTGGGTCAACGGCGGCCGGCTCGACAACATTCTCGACGCCCGAGCCAGCGAGACGTCGCTGAACGGCGTCGAAGACATCGTGGGCACTAGCGGCGTCAAGATCGCCCCCGACGCGATCACGGCGTCAACATTCGACGAGTCGACTGCCTTCCCGGTCACGAGCGCCGACACCGGCAACACGACCATTCTCCGCAAGGGGAGCGGCAGCATCACCGGCACCACGCTCGACACGGCAATTAGCGGCATCTCGGGCGCGTACGTCTCCGACAGCGGCACGGCGCAGGCCGGAGCGGCCGGCACAATCACGCTTCGCAGCGGCGCGGTGGCGACCGACGACTATTACAACTATCAGATCCTCACACTCACCGGCAACACGGGCGCCGGGCAGGCTCGGATCATCAGCGACTACGACGGCTCCACGCGAGTTGCCACGGTCAACGGCAACTGGGCTACGCCGCCGGACAACACGACGACGTACACGATCACGGCATTCGGGCAGATTCCCGGCGCGAGCGCGCCCACGGCGGGCGAGGTGGCCGATGAGGTGCGGTTGGAGCTGGCGACCGAGCTGGGCCGCCTCGATGCGGCGGTCAGCACGCGGCAGACGGCGATCTGGGCGGCGGCGAATTCGACCGTGAACCTCAGCGCCACGACGATCAGCACCAGCCAGGCGGTGGCGAGCGTCACGGGCAACGTAGGCGGCTCCGTTGCGTCCGTCGCAGGCGCAGTTACGGTCGGCACGATCAACAACAACGTCATTACTGCTAACTCGATCGCAAGCAACGCGATCACCGCAGCGAAGTTTGCCGCTGGTGCCTTGGATGCGGTTTGGAGTGTGGCGACTCGACTGCTCACGGCTGGCACGAACATCGTGCTGGCCAAGGGCACGGGCGTCACGGGATTCAACGATCTATCGGCGGCTGCTGTCAATGCCGAGGTCGATACCGCTTTGGCCGACTACGACCCACCAACAAAGGCCGAAATGGACGCCCGAACATTGGCGTCGGCGAGCTACGCAACGGCAACGGCGCTGGGCGACGTACCGACGAACGCCGAATTCGCCGCTGCCTTCCCGGCCAACTTCGCGGCGATGGGTATTAACGCCAGCGGTCATGTGTCGAGAGTCACATTAGTAGATACAACGACTGATCTGACTAATGGTGGTAGTGTTAGTCTTGATTTGCAAGACGTACGAGACGCAATGACTCTACCAGCTACATTGTCTTCACAAGCAGGATCAATTGATTACAAACTTGATAACATCGTAGGAGGTGTGAGTGTGGTTGCAACCTTTGTTGATCCAGATCACACGTGGTGGTATCAGTATCCAGACGACCTAACTGCTGCTAACACTTTGTATGAGCTAATCGCTGAAACAGGTACAGCTATTGGGTTCAATGGTTTACTGGCCATGGACTTTGATAGACCTCTACCGGAGGGAACATCTATCAACCGTGTGAACGTCGTTGATATCCAACCCCCAGGAATCGTGGTCACTAGCACTGCCGTCAGTGCCGATCACAAGAAAGCTATCATTGGCATCAGCACAACTGGAACTGCTTTTCCTGAAGAGGGTATGTACACGGCGGTCATTAGTATTATCACGGAAGACGATCAAGAGATTACAAGACAAGGACGCCTGTTCCTCAGAAGGGCTGGATCTTAATGGCTCGTCTTTCAGCAGTACAAATTCGAGGAACACGCGAACTAAAGGCTAAGCTAACACGCATGGCCAATCGTTCACGTGCCGAAACGCGAATGTCTGTTGAAGTGGGATACCGTGCACCGTATGCTATGGCGGTTCACGAAAAGGTCGAAATGAAACTGCGCGGCTTACCGCGTCCCAGCGGTATTGGCGTGTATTGGGGTCCACACGGTAAGGCCAAATTCCTCGAGGAGCCTGCTAACGACAATCGAGAGGCCATAGCTGCCCGTATAGCCCAAGTTACCAAAAGCACGCACAGTGTCTCCAGGGGCCTCTACAGTGGCGGTGTGCTGCTCCGGCAGTTAAGCCTATACCATGTGCCCGTTGAGTATGGGGTGCTACGAGCCAGTGTTTACATCGAGGTGACTAAGAGGTGACAAGTATACTCAGTCACAGCCCTGCTGAAGTAGCCAAGGCATTGGTCATACTGCGCGGCCAAGGCAATCAACCTAACACCTGGGGACCTTGGCCCACATACGTGAGCAGCCAACCTGATAAGCCTGACAACATACTATTTCTGTTAGATATCGGCAGCCCACTTAGCGGTCGTAACCACGTAACAGGTGCAACACTAGTTCACTATACAGTAGAATTCAATGTGAGAGGAGTTCGCGGTCCTAGCACTGGAACTGGTGGATACACTTCGGCATGGGAAAAGATTGGGTTGATTTGTAACATGCTAGACTCAAGCGTGTTAAATACACAAGTCACAGTTGGTGGCTTTGCTTACACAATTCATGCAGCTACACGCTTAGGTGACATTAGTAGCCAAGGTCCAGATCAAACAAACAGAGAACGATATCTGTTCTCCACCCCCTACGCTTTAGCAATCACTCAACATTAAGGAGTTCTAATCATGGCAGCCCCCACAGCCACATCTCGTGTTCTCCCACCGGGTCAGCCAATGAAAGATGGCTATCGGTCCCTCGTGACATTTGCTGTTGACCCAGACATCCTGCTTTGGGAAGTTGGATCTACTCCCCCAGGATTCGATGGCGGCGATCCGATTGACACGACAAACATGTTCACTGGCACTTGGCGAGTGATGCGCAGTCGATCGTTAATCACTCTTACACCAGCTTCACTTCGAGTGAACTATGCAGTCCTTGTGTACCCACAGATCCAAGCCATCTGCAACGTAGAAACCACAGTCACGTTTCATTTTCCGAGTGGTAACTACGTGGCTTTCTATGGCTACTTGCGACAGTTTGAACCTAGTGAAAACCAAGAAGGGGAAGACCCGGAAGCCACAGCTACAATCCAGCCAACCAATTGGGACCCTACGAACAATGTAGTGGCTGGTCCGACAACTGGAACTGCTTCAGCAATGTAGTGTTGCATTGCTTTACATTCTCAATCAAGAAGGCTTTGCTATGACAGCAAAAGAAACTGGTCCATTGGCACCTATTGTATTTGACACTCTTGCGCTAGCGATGGTGCCCGTGACGCTGCAAGGTGCTAAGTATGTTCTGTGCGAGCCTAGTGCTTTCGTTGGATGTAGCTACCGTGATGCAATCATGGAGCGTACTAAAGTCGATGACACTGGTAAGGTGACTGGGCATAACAACATTTCCGACTTGGAACTGATGCTAGTCAGTGCCTGCCTGTTTCATGACACCCAAACCAAAGCAGACGCTCCACCAATTCCAGGTGAGCGGGTGACACAAGAGACTATTCAGCAGTGGCCCGATCGTGTCACATCAGTGTTGTATGATCGGATAAAGTCCATTGGTAAGCTCCACGAGAACACCACGGACCCTACATTAGCCAACTCGCAGACCGATACGACGGTTGGCTAGAGTTGGCCTGGCACTTCGGCGAACGACACGTTGAAGAGTTCATGAAGGGACTCAGCCACCGGGAATATCTAATCTGGCACCGGTGGCTGAGTAACCAGTGGAACAGACCAAATCGGACTGACCACTACCTGATGCAACTGTCAAGTGATATTCAAGGCTTGTTTAGTAAACAAACGGTTTCTGTCAGGTCTCGCAAACTTGTGTGGGAATCTAGACAAGTGAAACGAACTAAACAAACATCACAATCTCAGGCTGAAGCACACGAACGACAAATCATGGGTTGGCTTGGAGTTCTCTAATGGCAACTGAAGAAGAAATCCAACGGCTGGTAGTGCGTCTGATCGGTGATGATTCACCATATCGTGACACGCTTAAGAGCTCTGGTGCACTCGCCGAACAGTGGCATATTGAAATTGACCAAGCTATGATTCGTAGCAGCGATAAGATGGATGCGCTGTTCAAAACCACACAATCCAAAATTGAGGCAACTATAGCCAAAGCCCCACAGAACATGAATGCGATTATTGATAATATCAATGCGCAATTCTTTAAGGGTGCTGACGCCATCAATAAGGGATTAATGCGTGATCTCAAAGCAGTTGAAGTTCACATGCGTAGAGTTGAAGCTGCTGCTGCTGGATCCCGCGCTCGGATGCGGGCAGGTATGGTTCGTGGGCTGAAGCTGGGTTTGGGGTTTGCTGGACTCAGTGGTGCTCTAGGATTCATGAAACTCTTTACTGGTTCTTGGAAGATGGTAGTCCAAGAAGTCAGCAACGCTGGAGAAGCTGCCAAACTCTACAGCGCTGCACAAATAGAATCAGTGTCAGGGGCAATTGCTTCGGTGGGTAAGCTGCGTGCCGAATGGAAACAATGGCAGCGTGACTTAGGTGCTACTGTTGCGCCAGCCGTTGACTCTGTTTCTAGTGGATTGGCTAAAGCCATGGAATCGTTTCGCACCGGCAGAGACCAAATTGCTGGTTTCCTTGGAGGCGGTTGGGAAGGGATGCGGGGAGTCGCTAATGAGCAAGCCCGAGCAGCACAGCGAAGAAAGAATAACGTACTCAATGCAGAAGAGCTAAAGGAACGTGAGCATAGAGAAAAGACAATTGAAAAGGCTATGGAACGTGAACGAGAGGCTATGGAAAGTCTCAACGTCAAACTAGGCAACGTCTCTGAAGCTCAACACGCTGTGAATCAACTCATGAAGGAGGCTGGTGAAAGTGCTCAAAAGATTGGAGCTCAACACACCGATGCTCTTAAGGCTCTGGTAGAACAACGACTTGAGCTAGAAAAGCAACTGAAAGCTCGTGAAGACGCTCGCAGAGCAGCCGAAGCAGCAGCCCAAGAAGAGAAACAGCAAATTGAAGAAACAAATCGAATACGAGCTAGAGAAAATGCGACACGCATGAAAGAAGCTGAGAAGCGACAGAATGCGGATATGGAGCAAATCAAGGCTCAAGCGCTTATAAACATTGAGCGTGGTCAGCTAGAAAAACAGATGCAGGAAATTATGGCTTCAGGAGTGCCAATCAGTGCAGGGGCAGCTATTGAGGCCGGAACAGTAGAGGCTCGCAGTGCTACGAAGTTTGGGACAGCCCAAGAGACCATGAATCAGGTACTCCGTCAGCTCGAAGCACTCGAAAAACAACAGTTGAATTTACAAGAGCGAGCTACAAAAGGCATTGAAGCTATTCGTGATAATGCTACTCTGACAGTTACGATAGCATAGGATAATGTTATGTCCGTAGTACGTGTAAGTCTGTTAGCAGGTAATGCCAAACTAGGTGAGGATGAGAGTTACAACCGCACCTTCACCCACGAGTTCTTAGTTGAAACAAGTAGTCCTAATGACGGACAACTCGTGGTCTACAACCAGATGGAACTAGTTGGGCCCAATCCGGTTCCAGCGCTTTGGTCAACCTACAATTATTTAACAGGCACCTACACTGGAGCCAGTGACGTTTTCCTACAGAGTCGTGAGATTGTACGCCTGGTTGATAGTGAAGATGCTAAGAACCAATGGAAGGTGACTTGTACCTGGTCTGCTCCCCAGCCTGGCAAGGGCGGTGGGGCACCAACTTCTAATCCTCTATCAGAGCCAGTTCGGTACCAGTTAGAATGGACCAACTACACTCGTCTTGTAGACGTAGACGTAACTGGTGCACCTATCGTCAACGGAGCAGGCGATGAGTTTGACCCACCTGTACAACGTGATGATTACAGACCAGTGCTTGTAGCCACCAGAAACATGTGGCCACTGCAGTCCGTAATCAATCTGGCCTTAACCTATAAAAACGTGGTCAATAGCAGTGCGTTCTACGGTGCTCCGGCTGGTACGGCTAAGGTGGAGAGCATCAGCAGCGGACCAATCCAAGAACGTAATGGGCAGAGCTACTACGCAGTCACCATCAAAGTACAATTCACAGGGATAGGTACTGGTACGGCTGACCCAACCAACGACTGGCTCGTACGATTAGTCAACCGTGGTCGCCATTTCATTGGTCCAGATGGAAGTAAGCAAGTCCCATATGAAACTGAACTAAAGAATGGAGCTTCACCTGGCAGCACGAATCCAGAAGATTACCACGTTAAAATTCCTAGGACGGCACTAGAGTTTGTAAACTTGAAAAGTGATGGCAAGCGCAAGTTCCCTGACTATGCTCCAGCCGAGATGACGGGTACTGCCTACCAGATCTATCCCTCAGTCAACTTTGCTGGACTGGGTATCTAAACCATGGCCACATCTTACAACTTTGATGAACAGTCAGTGCGTCGCATTGTTAGGGCTGTGCTCAATGACGAGAAGCGACGAGTAAACCAAGTACAAAACCCCAGACCATTTAATCGTAGGTTTCAAGAACAAGTTCAAGAAGTTGCTATCACTTCTGCAATCGCAGCCCCAACATGGAGTGGCACAACTGGTAGACTCACACCCACTAGTTGTGATTTTCCTGTGTTCTTTCCATACACTGGTACTGGGACTGCTACTGGAACTGCTACCTGGACAATCGAAGAAGGAACGACACTGGAATTTCAATCGTTTCTCAATGTAGCTATCACAGCCCCGGCGACCGGCAAGTACAAGCGCGGCATTGTGATTGGCGGGAAGCTCATACAGGTTGCGTGTACCGATGAAGACCTTCCGACTGGTTGGGGATCATAATCATGACCTGTGGCTATGGACCATTTGATTATGGGAAGTGTGAATGCACTGTGACAATACCAACAGGCATTCTTGACTTTTTCCTTGATACTACAGCCAACCCTGTAACAAATCCAAATGAGTATTTCACTCGTTTTGGTGGTTCAGTGAGTTTCACCAACGAACCAAATGAGGGACAACGAGACGGCAGCGGTCGTCTTAAATGGGGGATGAAGTACCGAGACAACTTAAAAATCACTACTTTCGATCCGTTTAGCAGCAGTGGATTTCAAAGACTGTTGGCAGCATGGTCAGGTGATCGAGTAATCCGGCACGAAACATGGACACTTTCGAGCTTTGTTGACAACTTCACGATTGGTTCTGGGTCGCTGTCATCGCACACTCCCAACGTTGATACGCATGGCACTGGCTGGGTCGAGAACCTGGGTAGCTGGAGTTCCACCAGTGGTGTGCTCACACTTGATTCGACAGGTAATGGAATTGCCACAACGGATTATCGCTTTGCAGACACTGTAACTTTTGGTGCTGTTAAAGTTGCATCCGATGATGTAGAAGCTGGGATTCTTGCTCGCGGCAATGCAACTAAGGATGGCAGTATTCGTCTGCACTACAGTAAAGCTGCTAATGAGGCTGAGCTCTTCATCTATGGCTCAAGTGTTGAGGTACTCGACTTTGCAGCCGAGGCACCTGATCTAGTAAGCTTGACAATTTCCGCTATCGGTCGCAATGTATTTGCAACTGCTCTTGGCTCCAGTGGGGGTGTAGCTACTGGTCCAACAAAAACTACAGCCGTCTATGATGATTCTTCATACAACTTTAAGACGTCACCAACATTGTATGGGGTGTATGGCGAGAAAGCCACGGACCAAGATTGTAAGTTCGACGCCATTGCCAATGGTATTGTGTTCCAGGTGGGTATGTCAAATTTGGAGCGAATATCACTCTATGAAATTGGACTTGCATCAAGTGACATCGACATGTTGTGTGCAATAGATCGTCCATCAGGTACGGTTAATGTGATCACACCAAACGTAGTCCGTGCAACTGCTTTTCCATCGACTCTTATTTTCAAATTTCTTGAAGACAACGGTTCGGTAACAACAGTTACAACTGTTGATAACGATCCAGCAACACATCCGGTTAGTGGTTTACCAACGACTGAGAGACACCTTGGAATTACGGCTGGGTGGGCACCGACTAATCGAGATTTTCGATATGGTCTTGGAGTAAAGATTGACGGTGCAGATTGGCGATTGGTTGGTGGCTCTGTCAGCTTTCCAAGTGGAAACGGTCGCCCGATCGTTAACGAGTCAGATGAAGTAGACAAGGTCACACTCGCTGTTGCCGTACCTGACTTGACAGGACTATCAGTAACATACCAGTCCATGCACGACGGATCCGTGGTGGCTGGCACCTGGGCTAAGAGTTTTGGGGCTGAGCAGTTCACTCGGAAGTTCGTCAGCATCGACGGGAACTTGCACCTCTACACAGAAACGATTCAAGGTAGCGTAGTCATAGCACCTGGTTGTGTAGCGATGGTTGTCAATCTGGGTGGTGGGGATAAAGAATTCAGGATTTATAATTCCGGCGGTATCGTTTACAGCAACTCACACGCCACTCGTTGGGATGATGCCACTGTCATTTGTGCTAGCGACCGATGGTTCTACGTTGTCAATGTCAGAGACTGGTCGGGATATTACAATGTGGAACCCAGTGTAGTGCACGGCAGCCCACCAACTTATATCAGCTTGTTGATTTCAATGGATGGCTCGGAACGTGTTCGGATCTGCCAGTACTCTGAGAATCCAAGTGAACTACGCTATTATGATGCGAGAACAACTGGTGTTCCTGCTGACATAGAAGGAATGCCAATCACTGGCAGCCCACCCAGTACAGGCCTTCGCCCCAGCGTGGACTGTGTAAAGATTTCAGATTCTGTTGGGTATGCTTTGCCAAGCACAATCAGCTACCCAGCCCCATAACAATACCATCACGATCTGAGTCAGAGCTAGTATAATTCACCACTTCAGATTAACTGCTATGGAGGTCTAGTGATGAAGTGGGCATACGGAATAACTACAGTTCCTAGTCGTGGGGACAACCTACTACCACAAACAGTTGAGTCTCTAGCAAAAGCCGGTTTCAACGAGCCTATTCTGTTCATTGATGGAATGGCACCTAACTGGGTTCCACCTTGTAACACCCTACGTGGCCTAGTCTTTAATGAACCAGCCATCGGACACATCTGTAATTGGATTGTAGCTCTAACTCATCTTTACTCAGTAGAGCCTAATGCTGAACGCTATGCTGTGTTTGAAGACGATTTGCTAGTCGTTTCTAATCTCCGTGAATACTTGGAAAATTGTGAGTACCCATTCAAGGGATATTGGAACCTGATTACTCACCCAGAGAACCTACTCCTCACTGGCAACAAAGAAGGATGGCACAAGAGTAATCAACTAGGTCGTGGAGCAGTCGGCCTAGTGTTTGACCGGGAAACAGCTGGACAACTTCTACGAGCAAAGGGTCTAACCGAACGCACCAAGTACACCCCTCTACCAGCAGCAGATGGGATGGTGATAGACTCCCTCAAGCCATTAGGATTCAGTGAGTACATTCATTTCCCAACTTTAATCCAACACACTGGTGGCGGTCAGAGTACAATGGGGCATCCTTATGGCGAGATGCCAGGGTGGAGAGGCGAAGAGTATGATCCTCGACAAATTCTAATCAAAGAAGGTAAACAAGTGACAAGTCACATAGAAGTCCTAGAGCAGCAAACTCTAGCCAAGATGGTGATGCCCAACCAACTACGACCCACAGTTTGGTTCGGCGGTGTGATGCAAATCCACGTGACTAGAGCCTGCGACATGGCCTGTCACCATTGCACACAAGGCAGCAACCTAGCCGGCAAGCCTGTACTGATCAGTCCAGAAGACTTTGAAACAGCTTGTAAGAGTCTCAAGGACTACTTTGGTGTCGTTGGTATGTTTGGGGGTAATCCGGCCGTCCACCCCAAGTTTGAAGAGCTCTGCGACATCTTCGCCTCCTACTTCCCCAGAGAGCGCCGCGGATTATGGTGTAATCACCCAAAGGGACACGGTAAGAAGATGCGTGAGGTATTTAACCCTACAGTGTCTAACCTCAATGTCCATTTGAACAAAGAGGCTTATGATGAATTCAAACGCGATTGGCCGGAGTCACTTCCCTTCGGACTGGACAGCGACAGCCGGCATAGTCCACCCTACGTGGCCATGCTAGATGTGATTGCCGATGAGGAAGAGCGACTGAAGCTGATCGGTAGCTGTGACATCAATAGATTGTGGTCTGCTATGATTTGTTCAATTCCAGGGAAAGGATTGCGTGGTTTCTTTTGTGAGATTGCTGGAGCACAAGCTATCCTCCATGCTAATGACGAGCAATGGCCTGACAATGGTATCCCAATCACTGCTGAAGATGATCCAGTTTGGTGGCAACGGCCAAGAGAAGACTTTATGGACCAGATGCGCCACAATTGTCACCGCTGTGGTGTACCGTTAAGACGCTGGGGTCAATTGGCTGTTGCTGGTGAAAAAGAAGAGGTCTCACCAACTCACTTGGAGATCTACAAACCAAAAGATCGTGACCGTGTTGTGGAGCTAGTACAGATTGACAACGGTCCTAAGCTACACCGAGTCACTGACTACACTAAGAACGTAGTCTAAAGGAGTCGCGATGAAAACAGTTGACCATGTCTTAAAGGCTGTAGAGTCTCCTGATCTCCCAGTTCTAGCTGCCCCAGCATATCAGCCTAATGGGTCTAGCAACAGAATCGCCTTAGCTGTCCCCAGCATGGCTCGTCACATGAGCGATGAAGGTTGGCAGTTGATGCAGGGATTACAACATAATGGATACACACTCTACGGAAACAAACTCACAGCCCACGATGTTGTTGGAACCCATGTTGCTGCTATTGTAGACCACGCAGCCCCTGGAACTTTGGTACTACAGGACAAGCGTGAATGGGACGCCTCAACACACAACCATCTGGCTCTAGCCAATGAACACTTTCATAATGTGAAACATCTAGCCGAACGACCTGATATTTTCAAGCTGACCGTGCTTAAAGACTCTCATCAGAGACCAGGCTATCACAGGGATTCAGCAGAAGAGATCGGTTGCCACGCTTGGATCACTTACTATCATCCAAGGATCGTCAAACATTTAGCTCCCTACGTGCGAGCAGAACACCTGATTCGGACTTGGCACACGGTAAACCCAGATCTTGTCCCCAGCTATTCCCCAGCAAACCGCCAGGGATGCTTCTTGAGTGGTGCTATCAGTGGTGTGTATCCCTTGCGTTGGGCTTTGTACCAAGCCAGAAGCGCTCTGGACAGTTGTACTTATCTAGGGCATCCAGGCTATCACAATTTTGGGACCAACACACCAGCTTACTTATCAACACTTGCCAAATTCAAAGTTGCCATCTGTACCAGCAGCATCTATGGGTATGCTCTACGAAAGATTATTGAAGCAACTGCATGCGGCTGTGTCGTTATTACAGATCTTCCAGTAGATGATCAGATTCCTTGGATTGATGGCAACCTAGTGCGAGTTAATTGTGATCAAGTTCATGGGGCAGTCCAAGAGATTAGAGCTCTTCTACCCCAACTCTATCAAACGTACAACCCCGAGCAACAATTTCATTACGCGGAACTTGCTAGGACTCATTTCAGCTTCCAATCAGTTGGAACTGAGTTGGCTGCCAATATCGAGAAGATGCGTGTTTCTTACAACTCTACAACACCCTTAGTGGCATAGATAGGACACCGATGAAATTACCTTGGCGACCAGTGTGTCCAGTTCCCAACCGAATTGGACCCTTGATTCTTACGTCTCTCACTGAGCAAGAAGCCACGACTCTCCAAGACTTAGCTGAAAACAAACGAGTGTTAGAAATTGGGTCTGCTAACGGATTCTCTGCTATCGTTATGGCTTCCACAGCTGACCAAGTGATTTCCATTGATCCTCACACAGATGTGGAAAATAGCTTTGTGACAATGCGGGAAAACCTGAAAGCCTATGACTGTACAGACAAAGTGATACAGTTGGTTGGCAAGTCTCGTAATGTTTTTCACTTGCTCTCTCGTGAAAGTTTTGATTTGGTGTTCGTCGATGGTGACCATTCTTATGATGCTGTCAAATACGATATCGTCACTTGTCTTCGAGATCTACTAGACCAACCAGGGGTGCTGGCCGTGCATGACTACGGCGAAGAGTCTTGTCCAGATGTAACTCGATGCCTTGATGAACTGTTTGATCAACCAAAGCAACTAGTTGACACCTTGTTCGTAGTGACTAAGTGATGCTTCTATCCATTATCACATTGACGGTTCCAGGTCGCGAAGAACAGTTAGCTGCTTTGTCTACTAAGCTGAGTAAGCAAATAGCTGATAACAACTACTCCCATTCTGTAGAGCACTTAGTTGTTCCTGGTCCTGGTGTGTATGGCCGCAAGATGCGTCGCAGTCTGGAAGAATCGAAAGGAGCCTACGTTTGTTGGATAGACGATGATGATGATGTGTCGGATGACTACGTAGCTTCTTTGGTCTCAGCAATTTCAAGACCACTACCGCCAGACGTAGTCACATTCCGATGTTGTATGACCGGCTATCGGAACATGGTGCTCCAAGCCAACCGAAAAGATAATAGTGGCTATGTAGAAGACGGAGGAGAAATCTGGGCTGCTAATCACTACTGCGCTTGGAAGCGTAGTATCGCAATGTCTTCTGTCTGGCTGCCTCGTAACTATGGCTCCGAAACAGCCTGGTACAAGCTGATTTCCGCGGCCTATCCCCACCTCCAAGAATTTCACATCCCTAGAGTACTGCACTACTATCACTACGACCCAGAAACCACGTTGTGTCAAGATAAGAAGAGTATTGAAGACTCACTCAAGGATGATTGTGACGATGTCACTCTGATAAGAGTAACCAAGAAGAATTGTGTCCACACAGGAATTCTAGGCATTGCTGTCGGTAGAGCTCAGCCAGTTGGAGGCCTCTACACCGTGACACTTTGTGACTACAAATTTCTCAGTCTCCCAGAACACGAAGTTGAAGTTCTAGAAAGATTTCGTTACGGCTAAGCATGGAGAGTCTATGAGAGCTGCAATCGTTAGCGTCGACTACGACGATATTTTGTCTGTGACCCTTCCGTACAACAGACATCACTTTGAAGAAGTGTTGATTGTTACTACCCCAGGCAGCCGCGACGCTAAAGTTGCCGCCAACTTTGGGGCCAGAGTATTTGAAACAACAGCTTTCTACGACAACGGAGCACACTTCAATAAGTGGAAGGCATTTGAGCAGGGTCTAGATTGGTTTGGTCGCAAGGGATGGATGGCTCTCTTAGATGCTGACATCCTATGGCCAACCAAATTACCAGAACAGATGTCTTATCACAAAGGCATACTGTACTCTCCTTATCGTAGACTGTGGTTGGACGTTAAAGAAAACATCCCAGGAGAAAACATCTGGGGTGCCTTACCGCTGTTTCAAGACCACGAATTTGCTGGCTATACGCAAATCTTTCATACAGAAGACCCAGCTTTACCATCTGGGTATTGGCATGATCTAGACTGGAACCATGCCGGAGGGGCTGACAGCTTCTTTCAACAGCGATGGCTTCACAAAAACAAGGTGCGACCTAGTTGGCAAGTGTTGCATCTTGGACCTCCTGGTCGCAACTGGTGTGGACGAGCCACGCCTCGCCGCGACAGCCTAGAAGTTCCAGGGGCAGCTAATCGACGACAATCGCTGCAAGAGCTTCTTGAGGCTCGTCCGCTAAACCTACGGCGATATGGCAACCCCTATCAAGGCGAAAAGCTAGTTCTTCGTTAAAACTCCCCAGCTGCTGTCTCACGCTGGGTTAGCCAAGGTACGGCCCATTGGGCTTACCCAAGGCCGGTCTCTCTGGCAGGGCTGTGCAACGCTGTCGTGTGGGGGTTGGTTTAGGGGGTTTGGGGTAAAAGACGCTGTCTAAGGGGTAGCTATAGCTAGGCAACGGACTCAGCCCACACCTAGCACAGGTGCCGCGCTTACCAACGTCTTCTTGCCCCAAGCCACAACCAACGCAGTGAACGTTCATAACTAGAAAGGCCAAATTTCAATTACCATAAGGATGATCCCCGCCCAAAACAGAGAACACACTACAAAGATTTCTAATGGGTTCGCTGGCTTACAATCTAAACTCTTTCTGCAAGTTGGGCAATGGGCTCCCCCACAAGCTTCACAACAACTTACTCGCTCTGTTCCATTCTCTTCATCATCCCATCCACAAGATGAACACTTCATGGCTCCCTCCAAGGTTAGGCTCTCATGCACTTTCTTCGGAACAATATCATTAGCCACACAATGAACACTTCATATCACTCCACTTTCCTTTTAGTTTTAGTTAAAGCGTGATCGATAGCTCCCAAGCTGTTAGATAGTGGTAAGAGTTTTCGACATTGCTCCAGTCCATATTGTTTTATCATTTGTCTATAGAACGTCTTACAACTAGAAGTTGGGAACCCAGGGTATGTGTGTGCCTCCATGACGTTGTGAGCTTCAACTATCGCCTGTAAGAGTGGGAACATGGCTTCCTTTTGATCTAATGAGCAGCTCCTGTACCAGCTGTGCAACTCCCGAAAGATGCCGTCTAGGTGAACAATGAGAGTGATATCTTGTTTTCGCGATTCAACCGACATAGACTAGTTCCTCAATTGCGCGGGTGATAGCCACGTACCTTAGATTCATTTCTTGCTCTTTCTGCCAAGCTGACTTCGCCATCGGGTGCGGGACCGTAGCACCAGTTGGCTCTAACAGAAACACACGCTTGGACTCTAAGCCCTTGGCTCTGTGAATGCTGCTGAAGTGAACACCTTCACGCTGGTCGTCAGCGAAGATGGTTTCAATCTTGTTGGTAACTTCATCTACGGAGCTAGTTCCCTCCGTGAAGACCATGATGCAATCGTAACGGTCGTTGAGAGTGATTATTCGGTTCTCGTTGGGGTTGCGCTTGGCTTGCTCCTTCTCAACTTCGCGACAGTGATAATCGCTCAGCCGGGATACAAGATCAGATACAGAGGTGGCAGATAGCTTCTTGATAGTTCTGATCAGCCCTTGACCAATGTCACGCCCCTGAATCTTGGCCTTACGTCCATCTTTGAGAAACCGAAAGCACTGGCTGACTAGTGGGGCATTAACACGGCAGAGGCACATGTCACCATCACGCACAGCACCCATATAGCTGTTGCTGCCGTCCTCTGCACCCTTGAAACTCTCCTTCGAGAGAGTACCACTACAATTGTCTTCATGGGCCTCGAACGCTGGTACGATCTTGCGAGCCTCTTCTACAATGGCCTTACCACATCTGCGCGTGACCGTCAGCGGAAGCACTTCGCAGCCCTGGGGGCTGTTGCCTAGCTCCGTCTTAAGTGTCTCCATGCTGAGGGCATCTGCACCGGCAAATCCGTAGATGGCTTGATGAGCATCGCCACAGAAGACCAACCGTCTACCAGCTTTTCCGGCTAAGGCCTGTTGACACTTGTTCAAGTCTTGGCATTCATCAACGAGCAACAGATCATTCATGGCGACCGGCAAGCCCAAGACAACTGGCAGCCAAATCATGTCGTTAAAGTCTATCTGTCGGTCACGGTCTACGTCCTTACACAGGTCAAGGACCTTGGGCACTAGATCGTAGACACGATCTCGCGACCCATTGAGCTCAACATCGTAGTAGGAGGCTAGTTGGTCTAGGGTGTCACCCCAGCCCCGACCTTCTTCAGTCAGGTTCATCTTGCACAGGCCAACAAGCTGAGTGGTTGCCCTGAGCAGTTCAAAGTCATTCTTCCTTACGTCTCGCAAGTCTTTGTCCAGGGCACTAGCAATGATGTTGTCCAGTCTGTTGGCGTTAATAGCCAGGCGGCCTAAATTCCGCGTGACTGCCTTAAGCCCCAGAGAGTGCATCGTGCTCGCGGTACAGCCTTCGGGCACCCGTTGCTGTAGTTCACTAGCAATGGATTTGTTGAATGCCACGAAGGAAACAGCACCAGCACCCTTGCTCAGTTTGAGAGAGTCCCAAACTGCTTCCTGCTGTGGGCTGGGCTTGATGGTGGGCTTTCCACCTTTCACTAGTTTCAATCCTTCCACAAGTGTGGTAGTCTTACCAGTGCCAGCCAACGCTTCAATGACTAGATGTGGCGGACCTTGTGGCGTAGCTTTCTTCAATGATTCTGCAAGGGTCATGAGTGTACCTTTACTTAGACTTGTTGGTTTGATCCATTTCCGACCAAATCACCGCGATGATCCAACCTAAGCCGGTCCAACCAGTCAGCAGCACTAAGGCAAGGATTGCTGAGGCATGGCGGTGGCCACGATGTTTGGCGTAGATGTAGGGAGCGAAGTACAAAAGCACAATAGCTATCGACGCAATAAAAGTGAACAGCATAGAGGCCATAACAATCTCCAGTCCTTTAAGCTATTAGGTCTTTCGGAATGAGTGGCACATTGCCCACTAGCATTCGACGTTCACCCATCTGAGTGTACCACAAGTCGACGGTGTACATCCGGCGAATGCGCTCCAGTCAGTTTCATCAAACACTGTCGCTTGCATCGGCATGGTCCTCCTTAGCGAAGAGCCTGCCACGCATCAATCACCGGCTGCACGGCGCGCTTGGTCGAACAGAACTCCAACACCATTTGTTTTAAGTTTACGGCGGCGACGGCGATCAACACCAGCAGCAACACGGTCAGACGTTTCACGGTCAGACGTTTCATAGCTAAACCCCTATTTCGTTGGTAACCTTGCAAGACTGTTGCTACAGGTTCCTTGAGCCTGGCTTCGATCGCAAAACCGTAAGCTGATTGCTCGTCGTTGTCTTTTGAACGCACGGCAAGACCGAGCCTCTTCAGGACAAGCCGACTTGTTAGAACGTAGTCCGCAAGTTTGCCATTGTCTGTCTTTTGGGCGATGCGGTACAAGTCGCCGTTTTCAGCTTCGGCATAGATACAGTCATGCCGGCGCACGATACAGGCAATCCCACCGTCCTTGACAACTTGTTTGTCGTCGTACCGAACCCCATACAGAATCCCTGGTGCTGGCCAGATGACTTCACTCTCCTTCATGTCATCCACAAACCGAACGTCTTCAATGGTCTTTTTGGTCATGTTAGTTCTCCAGTTCACAATTGAGGTCGATGATGAAGTCATTCAAGGGGCTGTACTCCGTTGTGAAAAATTCGGGATCGTCAGTCGTTGCCTCCATGAGTTCTTCCGCAAGCTTTTGAAGAGTCTTGCGTGAACAGTACCGAACCAGGTACTCCACCAAATCTTGCCTTTTCGTTTTGGCAGCCATTTCAGTTCTCCAACGAAAAGAACCCTGGCCAACGCGGTGAGACGTCAGCCAGGGTTCCGGAATAGGCCAGGGGGGATTCCCCTGCACCTGATTAAGCTTTACATGGGCCTCACCGCCCACACTACTAGTATTACTAGTAAGGGGTCAAAAGTAAAGCCCAAAATTTGGCCTTGATTTTAAGCCACTTTCTCAAACTGGGCAAGGCTTAGCTCGGCAACGTCGACTTCCCAGTCGCCATCTTCAGCGTCAACAAACACCTTGATGGGCCCGCCCTGAGTCTCAAACGGTTCGTCAGAGAGGGTACAGAAAAATGGTTCGCTGCCATCAGATGGGTGGCACCAGGCTCGATCACCCGCGCTCCACACTTCACCCTTGCGATTGGCCACCTTTGATTTGCCATTCTTCTTTTCTTGTAGCTTAGCAGCACGCTTCTTGATCTCCTCCTTGGGTGGGTCCATAAAGTGAAAGCCATCCTCGCCCACATCAATGCCACCGAGCATAGGCTCTTCCGTAAGATGCCGCTCATCATCTCGAACAACAAAGTCTAGCTGGACCGTCTTGGGTGTGACGGTTTCACCATTTTGGTATGCTTCCCAAGCCTTGGCAAAAACAGCCCATCGGTCTAGCCACACACTGGAACCAGCCGCGATCAGTTTGGCAATTTCTTCACGAACTGCTTTCAGACTGCCAGCCCCTGATCCAAGTTCTACAAAGAATTCACAAGCCCGATCCCAGTTGCTGAAGTCTAACTGCTCTTCACTTGGGTGTTCAGCCGTGTAGTACGTTTCAGGATTTGTACTACTGCTGGCCATTAAGAACAGGGCTGCTGAAGCGTATCCTGGGGTGATGTACTTAGACAGTTTCCTGTCATCGCCATCCTCTTCATAGATGTGGCGTACAGCTTCCAGAAGTTTGGGGTGTCTGTTAAGAAACGCAATGTGTTCAGCATGAGTAGGCTTGTTCACATTGTGGTTGACATGAGTACCACTACGCCTCCACATTTGAATGATGGCGTACTGAGTCATACGAGCCACCTGTTTCTGACACCCGGCAGGTAGATCCTTGAAGTAGTCAGCACGGTAGATCACGTCAGCCAGTGTACGAGGCTTACACGTGTCCATCGTGTTTACCGTGTCATCATCTTCCGTGACACCGTAGGCTACTATCTTTTCAATGTTTGGTTCCCCATCGCTCCAATGGGGCCAACGTTCTGGGTGCTCCGCCCATTCTTTGGCGGCTAGGATAAGGGCCAACAAAGTATGTTGCCCATTGAGAATGAGGCCAGTGACACCAACAATAATTGGTTCGCCGTTGAATTTCCACCGACCACGTAGGATTTCTTGCTTAAGAGTGTTAAGCACTGTGCTGTAGATAGGTCGATTGGAGACGTTATTATCACAACGGACTTTGACTCCGTAAGCTCTAGAGATCTCAGCAACATGTTTGTTACCGAAAGGCTCCTTTTCAACTTCTTCCTTCCACCCCAGAAGATCTTTGGCTTTGTCCACCGTGATGGGTCCATCTTTGGTGCTCAAGCTGTGAATGACACAGTCAAGTTCTTCATAGAGAACTGATCGTGCTTCTGTTGTTGTCTTTGTCCTTTTGCTCTGTTCCCTTTTGGTTGCTGTTTGTTGACGCTTTTTCTTGGTTGTAGGCATCCTAACTATCTCCAATTTTCCTAGCGCAGTCTTACACTGCTAAACCGCTAGCAGTGTGCCCTACTACTACTAGTAAGGCCAAGCTAATTTAACGCTGGCCGTGCTAAGCGTAAACCCCTAGCCGCGCCCTGTATATATATAACCAATGTTAAAATTACCCGTTTACCTTGGCTGTCTGCCCAGCTATACTACTAGTAGGTATTACTAATAGCCCTGTAACCTGTAGGAGGTTGCAAATGATTCAAAAGAGAAGAGACACATTGACAAGATACCCTTGGAACGATTGGTTCAACCGTAAGAGATTTGTCATCACACGAGGTGCTGACTTTGACTGTATGACACACAGCATGGTGGCTCAAGTGCGATCTAGAGCTGCCAAGTTGAAAAAGCGCGTTTCAGTCTTGGTGGAAAACAACAACGGAACTGAAACCATCACGGTGATTCAGCAGGCATAACCAGAAAGAAGAGTCGTGGCTAGTAAGTATCAACAACACGTTGCTAAGTGGGAAAATTGCACTGAGTGCGAACTCTGCAAGAAGCGTAGAAACGTGGTGCTCTTGCGGGGAAGTGTTCCTGCTCCTGTTTTGTTTGTTGGGGAGGCTCCTGGGGAAAGTGAGGATGTAATAGGCTCCCCGTTTGTAGGACCGGCTGGAAAACTGCTAGACAAATTGATCAAGGCTGCAGAGATCACTAAGTTCGCTGCAACCAACGTCATTGCCTGTATCCCAAAAGACGAACTTCGCAAGAAGATTATGACACCTCCAGAATTCGCTGTAGACGCTTGTCGTCACAGGTTGTTGGAGTGCTTTAATCTTGTTAAGCCCAAGCTAATTGTGTGGGTGGGTGAAGAGGCTGCTAAGTATGGACCAAAGGCTCTACAGCTGTATCCAGAATTTCCGGCTGTGGTTAAGATCATACATCCGGCCGCTATTTTGCGTATGGATGTGAGTCAGCAAGGACTTGCGTATCAGCGGTGTCTAGTTGTTCTGCGTGACGCTCTAGATAAGGAGGAAGGCTGATGGGTCTTATAGCTCTGCGACAAGAAAAGATGAAACAGTTACCTCTAGACCATCAAAGGGTCAACAGCCACCCATTTAACGGCTGAGCAACGCAATAGGAAAACGTAACATGGCAAACCAGACAAGGGCAAGATACAAGCCTTCGGAAAAGGCTCGTGAGTTGATGTCTGCAATGAGTGCAGAAGACTTGAAGAATTCTAAATTGGTGTGGGGGGCTCTGAAGGCTAAGAATGTAAAGATCTCTCCCCCAACAATGGGAAAGCTCAGAAAAGAGCTTCTTGGGACCAATGGACAATCAACTGCTGACCCTCTTAAGCGCGTGGAGGCGATTCTTAAGATTCTACCGTCTGTTGGGGGTATGGAAGGTCTTGAACAAGCAATCTCCATTATCAAGAGGGTGAAACAACGAGCATGAAACGTAAACAGCATTACGACGCTCAGGCAGTTGCGCTCAACTACTTGGTTGACCAACTGTTTCAAGAAGCCTACGATCGAAAGTTTACATGGGACCAACTTGCTGATAAGGCAGGCTTGGCCAACCAAACTGTGGTCAAGCTGGGCAACCGCGTGACTCGGTTTCCACAATTTCGTACTGTGGAATGCCTCGCGATTGCTTTGGGAGGCTCCCTTATCTTTAAGCAGGGTAAGATCACTGCCTTCAAGACGAAGTCCCATAAGATCCATCGCTTGTATAAGCGAGACTTGAAGTTGAAAATTGTTGCTTAACTTCCATGGGGGTGTGGTAGTATTCATCCTCGTAGGATTGGTTCTCCATTCCAGTACTGCCACACCCTCTCTTAACACTAACACCTACACGACCCAGACTAGGGAGGGGACAGTGACACCAGAGGAAACCAAAATCATAAACCATGCCTTGAATATTGCAAGGCTTAAACAATCAAGTGCCCTTATTGATAAAGAGGGAAAACTGAAGCATGTTCTAGAATCGGATGTTTCAACTTATGTAGACCGCCTCCAAAATAGTTTGGAGATCGCTGCCAAGATGGAACTACTAAACCGATCGGCAATAGCCAGGACATCAATCGACTTAGAAACAAATGAGAGAGCCAAAACCAATGACACTATCTAAGAAATTGAAAGGTGTTAAACTCCCAACGAAGTCCAATGCTCCTGTGTGGAAAGGGCCAGAAGTGGACGGAATCACTCAGTCACTCCTCGGCAGGTTCCTGGTGTGTAGGGAGCGCTTCCGTCTGCTGGTCGTCTACGGACTTAAGACTGCTGAGCAATTTCAAAGTCGGATGGAATATGGAAACATGTGGCATGTGTGCGAAGAGTGCCTGGCTGAAGGTAAACCGTGGGAAGAGCCACTCTTAAACTACGCTCGCACTTTGGCCCAGCAATACCGCCATCAACAGAACGAAGTTGAAAAGTGGTATCAGGTGTGCAAGGTTCAGTTCCCGATCTACGTAGACTATTGGGCCAAACACAAACACACCATCACCAGAGAACCTTTGGCCCAGGAGATGCAGTTCAAAGTCCCCTATCAGCTGCCAAGTGGTCGGGTTGTGTTTTTGCGAGGCAAGTGGGACAGTGTGGATATCGTCAAGAAGAAGTACATCTACCTCCAAGAAAACAAGTCCAAGAGTGAAATTGATGAGCCAGCTTTACGAAACCAGCTTCAGTTTGACATGCAGACAATGATGTACCTAGTGGCGCTGTACAAGCTGTTTGAATACTCTGAAGAGGGTACCACTTTGGACACTGAAGAGATGTTGCCAGCGGCTGAGGAGTGGGGCAACGTGGTGTACCCAGCTAATCACGTAATAGCGGGTGTGCGGTATAATGTTATTTGTCGCCCTCTCAGCGGTGGCAAAGGTTCTATCAGGCCACACAAGGCTAGAGGAACCAAAAACATCACTCCTGCTGAGACCATGGAAGCTTTCTACAATCGCTTAGCTGGTGTTATCAGGGATGAGTGTTTCGATGCTAAGGGAAAGCCACTTCAGACTAGCAGCTTCTTTGCTCGCTTTGACTGTCAGGTTAGCTCTGAAGATGTTCAACGATTTGAACAGCGGTTTCTTATCCCAATCCTGGAGCAACTTTGTGATTGGTGGGCGTTCATGGAAGAATGTTACTACTTGCCTTGGAATTCCAACCAGAAAATCCATTGGCAACACCCCTATGGTGTCTACAACGTTCTTAACGAAGGAGGTCGTAGTGACCTGGATGAGTGTCTAATGAACGGAAGCGAAGTTGGGCTGCAACGAGTTAAGAATCTGTTTCCTGAACTTAATCCGATTGGAGAATGACATGGCTAATAAGCTGGAGAGAAAACTTACCAGAGCGCTAGAAGACCTTATCTTAGACCACAGGCAAGACATTGAACAGGGCAAGTGGAACAAGGTCACATTCGCTGAATTTGCTCAGCGGAAATTGGGATGCCCTATCACACAACATAACATTAAAGGAGCAAGTGAAGCACTTGAAGTTCAGTTCAACGGGATTACTACCCATCACTACAACAACAAACAGCTTCAAGCTGCTGTCCGGATATTGGCGGCTGAAATAGTTCGGCTGCATGGTGAATACGGAACTACTTGTAGCCCAGAAGTGCTCGCATTATCCAACATTGTTGAACAAAGTTAAATAAGGAATTATCTAGTGCCTAAAATCATACGCCAGACGCCAGTAGCCAAAAAGAAAACAGCCTCAGCAGTCGATCGCATTGAAGAATTGGGAACTGACTTAGATGAAGGCCTCAAATTGAACATTTATGGTCGGAGTGCCACAGGAAAGACCACACTCTGGGCCACGTTTCCCAAGCCAATTCTAGCAATGATTTGCAGCGGTGGAAACAAGCCTGGAGAAATACGATCTATCAACACACCTGAAAATCGTAAGGTCATTAAACAAGTTACCATTCAAAAGTCAACGGACATTGGTGAACTTGTGGAGTATCTTACCGCGACCAACTTTAAGACCATTGTCCTAGACCATGCTAGTGGTCTGCAAGACATCGTACTTAAAGAAGTTCTAGGTCTAGAAGAAATCCCAACCCAGATTGGTTGGGGGACGGCTAGCCAACAGCAGTGGGGCCAAATAGCTTTGCAAATGAAGGAGCGATTACGATCATTGCTAGGATTGCCCCAAAATATTGTGATCATTGCCCAGGAGCGCGAGTTTGATGTCAACAACGAAAGCGCTTTGCTGATGCCCTACGTTGGCAGCGCACTTTCCCCCAGTGTCACCGGCTGGCTCAACCCGGCTGTGGACTATATCTGTCAGACGTTCATACGTCGTAAAATGGTTGAGAAGAAAGTGAAGGTGGGAACTAAAGTCACTACCATGCAAACACCGGGTAAGGGAGTAGAATATTGTCTGCGCACAGCACCCGATCCGGTGTTCACCACAAAGTTTCGTGTGCCTAAAGGTCAACCAATCCCGGAGGAAATTGTTGACCCTAGTTATGACAAGATCATTAAGCTGCTTAAAGGCTAACCAAGGATTGAAGGGAGTTATTTCAAATGTTAGTTCTTACTCGAAGGAAAGGTGAATCTCTTCGGATCAACGACAACATCATGATCAGTATCGTAAGGATTGATCATGAATCAGTGCGTGTGGGAGTGCAGGCTCCTAAAGAAATTTCAGTTCATCGTGAAGAAATCTACCAACTTAGACAAGCTCAAGGAGACAACAGACAAAAGAAGCAACAACGATTGTGGTAGATGGTAGATAGTTCTGAGTTAGAGTTTCATAGATCGGAGAATTTTGATATGGCAAAGTCGATGAAGAGTGGGTTGGCTGGTAAGTTGGGACTCGCAGGCAATAAAGCAGTGCAGTCTCATAAGGATGATGAGACAAAGTTTCCAGGTGGCGGCAGCTTGCCCACTGGGATTGAAAACGGTATTGCCCAGCTTGTGGAGTGTAAGTTTGATCTGTTCAAGAGTGGTGACAACACCGGGGAGTACTACTTTATGGCAGCTGGCGTAGTGCTGGCACCGTCAACACAAGATGGTATCCCAATCTTAGGATTGCGGACACAGTTAGGACCAGAACCCCTGTGTGACACTCCCAAGTCCAGAGGTCGTAAGACGGTTGATGAGCACATCAGTTGGGTGCTCAACGAGTTACGAAAGCTGGGTGTAGACACTTCCAGCTTGACAATTGAAGACCTGGAAGCCACTGTTGAAGCTCTCAAAGCTGAAGCACCAACCTTCAGGTTCCGCACTTGGAAGGGCAAGCCCACCAAAGACTTTCCGGATCCACGTGTCAACGAACAGTGGCGTGGAGCTTGCGAGTACGCTGTTGATGCTGCGCCACCAGTTGAAGATGAAACTGCGGAAGCAGAGGAAGATGTTGAGGATGAAGCTGAAGCTGCTGAGGAAGAGGTGGATTTGGCAGCCCTTGGCGAAGCTGCTGATGGCGGCGACGAAGATGCAGCTAAGAGGCTGGAAGAACTGGCAGAGGAGCAAGGAATTGACCCAGAGGAGATTGAAAGCTGGGCAGAAGTTGCTTCAATGTTAGCAAGCGGTGAAACACCTGAAGAAGCTGAAGAGGAAACTGAAGAAGAAACTGAAGAGGAGGAAGAACCTGAGGAAGAGGAAGATGCCATCCCAGCCAAGGATGAAATTTGGTACTACAAGAAACCAGGTGCCAAGAAGTACACTGAGTGCGAAGTCACAGCCGTGTTTGAAAAGTCCAAGAAAGTTAATCTCAAGGACTTGGACACTGGTACGATTCTCAAAGCCATTGACTTTGATAAGCTGAAGGCTGACAAGCCAGCCTAGTTCTAGCCTGCGTTGCGGAGGGAGAGGAATGGATTCCTCTTCCTCTTTTCTTGTTCATAACGGTAGGCTCCCATTGGACTCTATGAATCGAATCAGCTTAGACACTGAAACAACAGGGGTTGACCACTACCACGGCGCAGCTCCTTTCTTAGTTACCATCTGTGACGAAGAGTGGAACAATACTTATTGGGAATGGGATGTCAATCCACAAACGCGCAAGGTGTCTATTCCCACCAGAGACCTAGAGGAAATCGTTCAGCGTATTGAAGAAGCTGATGAAATAGTTCTTCAGAACAGTAAGTTTGATGCCACTACTCTAACGCTACTACAGAACTGGCCTATTGAGTGGCCTTGGGAAAAGACCCGAGACACGCTGTTAGCTGCACATCTTTTGGAAAGTAATAAACGCAAGGATCTGAACGCACTAGCTCTTCGGTATCTGGACATTGACATAAGTCAATGTGAAGAGGAACTAGATGAAGCTGTTAAAGAAGCCAGAAGTATTGCTAAAGGTCAGGACTGGCGTCTAGCTAAGGTTGACTTACCTGAGATGCCTAGTGCGAAGGAAAAGATATGGAAGTTCGATCTATGGGTGCCTCGGGCTGTGGCCAAGCGTAAACTACCAGGCTGGAAGAAAGAATGGCTCACTGTCACGAGCAAATACGCCAACAGTGACTCTTCCGTAACACTTGGAATCTACCAACAACAGATAAAGATTCTTGAACAACGAGGTCTGCTGCCTATCTATGAGATGCGGCTAAAGCTGCTACCCATCATCTTTGAAATGGAACGCGGCGGTGTGGTGGGTAGTCACAAGCGTATGGATGAACTGTATGCCATGTATGAAGAAGAAGCTGCTAAGGCTGGTCGTATCTGTGAAAACATTGCAGAGAACATGGGCTATTGTTTACAGCTTCCCAAAGCTGGTAGCAACAACTCACTAACAGATTTTGTGTTTAACGGATTGAAGCTAGAGCCAATCTACCAGAACAAGAAAAAGAAAACCAAAGCACCAGACCTTGATAAGCGAGCCTTGGAGTCCTACAAAGAAACACTACCGCCTAAGAGCAAAGGGCATTTGTTTATCAGCAAGCTACGTGAAAAGCGACAGCGTGATACAGCTTGTTCTTACATGCGAGGCTATCGTAAGTTTGCTCGTCAACTACCAGGAGCGACTTCTGAATGGTTTCTTATCCACCCTAGCTTGAACATCACAGGTACTGATACTCTTAGGTTCAGTTCCAGCAATCCGAATGAACAAAACATAAGCAAGCAGGGAATGTTTGAAGGTGACAAAAAGAATCTACGCTACATCTTTGGGCCAGCATCTGGTAGAGAGTGGTGGTCGCTAGATGCTAAGAATATTGAGCTACGCATCCCAGGCTACGAGTCAGGCGAAAAGGAACTAATCAATCTGTTTGAACATCCAGATGAGCCACCTTATTATGGAAGCGAACACTTACTCAACTTCCATACAATCTATCCAGACATTTGGGCTAAAGAACTAGAAGAAGTTGGACTTGAGAAAGTTGGTCCGCATTGCAAGAAGAAGTATGCGGCCAGTTGGTACCAGTGGTGCAAGAACTTTGGGTTTGCCGTGGGCTATGGAGCAGTTGACCGTGATGATGGCGAAGGTACAGCGGATAGATCAGCTCACAAGGCCGGGTCACAAGCTCTAGTCAAAGCTAGATTTGCTAAGAAAGAACAGCTTAACAAGAAGTGCATAGACTTGGCTAATCGTGATGGTTATGTAGAAACTATTCCAGACACATCTGTATGTCCTGAACATGGCTATCCGTTGCTATGTACTCGCAACAACTGGGGTAGAATTAAACCTACAGTGCCTCTCAACTATCATGTGCAGGGGACGGCTATGTGGTGGATGTGTATGGCGATGATCCGTTGTCATGCAAAGCTAAAGGAGTGGCGTGACAAACAAATTATCAGAGCCTCTATTGCCCTTCAGGTGCATGACGAACTTGTGTTCGATTTTCCCAAAGCAGCACACCCCAAAGAGAACCAAAAGAACAGCAACCTGAAGTTTGTACTACAGTTAGCCGACCTGATGACTAAGTGTGGTGATGGTATCGGTATACCGACTCCCGTAGGAATTGAATACAACCCAACGACATGGTCTGAAGGAATAACTATCCAATAAGGAGTGTAGCAATGCTAGGTTTCCCACGAAGCGCCCACCAGACAGCAGTTGATGAATTCATGATGAAAGCTGGTCAAGCTGTACCAACCAAACCTACTGAGCTCAGCGACCAGGATCGGTTGTTAAGAGCCAAGCTAATCTACGAAGAGGCCATGGAAACTATCTACTTTGGCCTCGGAGTTGCCCTCAAGATGGTAACAGAGGATGGCAGTTCACCAGAGTTTTACATCCCACCTGGAATCAAACAAAACATTGAACACATCATAGACGGTTGCTGTGATCTAAAAGTGGTCACCACTGGCACCCTTTCCGCAATTGGCATTCCAGATGTCCGGTTCCAGAAGCTTGTGGATGATAACAACCTACAAAAGTTCGGTCCTGGCGGCTACCGAAACGAAGCTGGAAAATGGATAAAGCCACCCAGTCATCAACCCCCAGCCATCAACGGAATGCTTATTGAGCTAGAAGGATTTCTAAGTGAATAAGCCACCGGCAACAATTCCTACCAGGCTCCGTTGGCGATACGCGATTGGTGTGCCACTAGTTCATGTCTTGGCCTTGGCTGGCCTGTACTTCTTCAGCTATACGGGACTGCTAGTTGCCTTAATCGGTCTGTATGTGTTTGGTACATTAGGAATCAATCTTTGCTACCATCGCCTATTAACTCATCGCAGTTTTGTTGTACCGTTGTGGCTGGAACACGGACTAGCAATCCTAGGTGTGTGCTCCCTACAAGACACGCCTGCGATTTGGGTAGCTATGCACCGAATGCACCACGCCCACAGTGATAAAGAGGAGGACCCGCACTCGCCACTTGTCAACTTATTGTGGGGTCACTGTGGTTGGCTTATGACCGACAACCGGGAGTTTACTAATCTCAACTACTATCAGCGATATGCTAAAGACTTACTGAGAGATCCATTCTACTTGAGGCTAGAACGAAACGGACTTTGGTTCATAATCTATCTAGCTCAAACTATTCCATTCTTCTTTGTGGGCTGGGTGTTCGGTGGATTGTGGTTCGGTATTAGTCTGATGATTTGGGGTGTGTTTGTTCGCACAGTTTTGGTTTGGCATATCACATGGATGGTTAATTCAGTGGGTCACCGATGGGGTTATCAGAGTTATGATACAAAGGACTCCAGCCGTAACAGTCACCTAGTAGCTTTGATCAGCAATGGCGATGGTTGGCACAACAACCATCACGCTGACCAGCGGGCTGCAAGACATGGACACCGCTGGCACGAACTAGATGTAACTTACTACACGATCAAGCTCTTAGAGTGTATGGGCTTGGTCACTAACATAGTTCCCGTAACAACAACTCACAACCATGCAAATAGAAAAAGTCAAGAAGCTATCTAACTTACAAATCCTAGCCTACTGGATCAAGGAGCGAGAATCCATTAGGCTGAAGAAGGAACAAGGTTTGCCAAAGCCATGGACTGACGATGAGACACTTCAGAAGTACAGGTTTTGCAACGTACGAAGAATGGACGACAAGGTGAGTCGTTGGTTTCTGGACAACTGGTTTGAGCCTTACTTTGACCATCCCAACATGCTGCTAGCTTGTGTGATGGGTCGCAACTTTAACCGACCAGAGGCTCTAGCCGAAGTTACCAATTTGATCTTTTGTAAAGGACCGCCAAAGCTGGGTCTAATCCTCGACAAGCTTCGCAAGATTAAGAACAGCGGCAGTTGTATCTTTGGTGGAGCCTACATGATTAGAGGTACGGCCAACGAGGACAAAGCTAAGATGGTGCTGTACCGCGTTGTTAAGCCTATGCTAAGCAACCCCCCAGCTATGGATAGGACCTCTATGCAACGCTGTGTAGAGAGCCTGCTAACCTATTGGGGCTTCCGCCCATTTCTGGCTGGCCAAGTAGTAGCTGATTACCGTTGGGCTGTCAAGGGGTCATTCGAGGACCGTGACACTTGGGCGCCACTGGGCCCTGGCTCTTTACGCGGCATCAACAAACTGCATGGCCGTTTGTGTGCCCAACCTCTTCCCCAGGATCAGTTCGTAACAGAACTGAACGAGCTAATTGGGTTAGCTAAGCCTCTAATCCCTGTGAGCGTAACTAATAGGATGGAGGCAATGGACTGGCAGAACTGTCTTTGCGAGTTTGATAAGTACACCCGTATCTTCGAGAAGCTAGGTCACCCCAAACAAAAGTATCCAGGAGTCTGACTTGTCTATTGTGAATCCGACCAAACACCAAAGCACTAGAAAGGAAGTCAGATGAAAATTGCACTAGCACTATTTCCGAACAGTAAAATGGGAGGAATCTTAACAGTCCATAAGAATCTCATACTCGGCCTAAAGAAACTCGGTCATGCTGTGACGGATTACTACATGAGTCAGAACTTACGATCAATCGCACCTTGCAATGATCAAACGGGAAAAGAAAAGTATTGTGGTGGGAGGGGCCTTGGGATAAGGTCACAATTTCTCAAAGCCACAATCTCAGAGTTGTCAAAGTTTGACGTTGTTATCTATTCTCATCCAGTCCCTAGTCAAAACCGATCATTTCAAGACCGTGAGTGGATGAACATCTTTCATACATTGCACAAGACTGGTGTAAAACAAATAGTTGTTTGGCACGATCCGTTTTGGAAAAACTACTATCCATGGGTAGTGGAAGTTTGTGAAGACATAGACCTAGTTGCGTGCATTCAAAAGAAGGCATATGACCACTTACCAGAGCAACTAGTCGACAAAGCATTTATTTGCAATCATCCATTAGACTTACGGGGAATCTCTGAACACAGCACAGTAAAAGAAAACCTGATCATTTCCCCACACCAGTTCAAATCGTGGAAAAGAATCGATTTGCTAGTGCGGGCCGCACCGATAATCTGTGCAACCAAATGCCGCCTAGAACTTTATAACGGAGGGATCGAATACTACTTTATGTCCGGATCCCTTGCAAAGCGAAAAGAAAAGTACAAGAACAAACAGGGGCAATGGATTTGGGACGAAGCAGTAAAAGCTGGAATGACCTACCACGGTGTTGTGTCACATACAGAAATCGTTAATGCCTTTCGAAGACAGAAGTGCGTTGTAGACCTAAGTGTTGGTGAGCTAGGAACTAAGAAAGGATTAGAATACAAATCTGTTAACTATTCCATTCTTGAGTGTATGAAACACGGAGGAATTCCAGTTGTTAGACACTATTCGGTCATGCCACCATTCAACGAAGATTCATTCTTAATCGTTGACGAAGAAGGTCTAGTAGAATCAACGGCAGAACAAAGTATCCGGGCTGTGCAACATTGGGACACATTTCAAAAGCTGCGAGCTAGAAACAGGACAATTCTTCGGACTCACTATTCAGCCGACAAGGTTTCAAGATCAATACTAGAAAGGTTATGAAATGCCAAAACGAATAATCACAGAGTACAGACAATCCCCACCATTTTGCGTTCAAGTCGAGTTGACCGAAGGGTGCAACCTGCGGTGTTCCTTTTGTGGATTAAACGGGATTCGCGGGAAGCAAAACAACTATAAGTTCTTAACAGTAGAAATGGCGGAACGAATTGTCTTTCTGATCAAGGCAGCTGGGTGGAAACCTAGAATCGAATTTGCGATGCACGGAGAGCCATCAGTAAACCCTAACATGCTCGAGATCCTCAAGACTTTTCGCAGAAAGCTACCAAACTCAATTCACTTAATGATGACAAGCAATGGTGCAGGATTTGTAAAGGATCCAACCAGCCAAGTGGATGGGGCACTTAAATACCTTAATGTGCTGGCTCTTGATTGGTATGAGAACGTGAATCTCGTTCCCAAAATCATTGAAAACTATCGTGGTATTCACCCAATCACCTACTACCCAAAAGACAAGACTGGTAATCCACATAGGCGAAGAAGTCCGAAGAAACACGATTTTGTAATCGTGCAAGATATTGCATCCGCAAATAGTGGAACACACGCATCAATCAATAATCATGCTGGAGCAGGAGCACCGAAAAACAATAACGCCGAAGGTAAGCGATGCGCAAAACCATTTAGAGAACTGTCAATTAGATGGGATGGTAATGTTGCTGTGTGTTGTAATGATTGGCGGGGAGAGTACAAGGTGGGAAACATAAAAGAAATGACCATGGAAGAAATCTGGCACCATCAATCTATGTATGCAGCACGGCGAAAGCTGTACCATGGTCAACGAGACTTTGGTCCATGCGCAGGATGCGATGCACTCAGCTATCGCCCAGGGCTCCTTCCGGACCACTGTGGTAAACAAACATTGCCGCTGCCAACTGAGTTAGATGAGTCGATTATTGAGTCTGCTTTAGCAGGTCCTCATTACACAACCCCAGTGCTGCGGCCATGGGAAGCCACCTAACACGGGTTTGGGCTAGGTCACACAGGGTCGGCCTAGGAACGCCCAGATGGGCCTGTGGCGCTAGCTTTGGGCTAAGCGGTACAGGGGCCTATTGGCTGGCCGGAGCCTGTACAGGGGACTGGGGCGGTCCTTGTGTAGCCAACGAAAAAGCCCCCAGCAGCGATTAAGCTGTGGGGGCCGGTCAACTAGTTTCGATGTTGCTCAGGTGACTTTGACAAGTTCGCCGTCTTTCATGATTCCGACCGCATACCAGCGGTGAGGCTCCGGGTAGTGTGGTCCTTCCAAACACACTTTTCCATCTCGAGGGATCTCTCCTAGGCCTGGTTGGAACACGGTGATGAACTCGTCCTTCTTGGCAAGTGCCTCTTTCAGTGCCTTCTTTGTCTTGTAGTTCGGATTGACGTAGGCCATATCTATTGTCCTTGTGTTGGGGTCTGATTGTTCAATGTAGCTTACGAGGCAGGTGTCCATCACTCCAAGTTTGTACTTGATTATGATGGTTCCTGGGTCTTGAGAGAATGGGTATCAGACTTGGCTACCACTCGCGGGTTGCGGCCTTGCTTGTCTAGGCGACAGAAGGCAGTGCGTGCCGCGAAACTGGTTGGATACTCGCGCCGCTTGCGCTGTTTTCTGCAGTCATACTCAATGACTACAGATTGCTGTAACACCTTGCGGTTCATGGGAAACATCACTCTGTCTCCAGCTTTTTGGTTTCTGAATCGTTGCGTTGCTGATTGGTTGTCACTCTAACTCCACTTTTCATTGAAAAGTAAACACCGGGGATAGCTTCATGCTCCCCGGTGTTGGCCTCGTTGTTACACGCAGAGCAACTACTTGCTCTTCTTACCAGCTTCTTGCTTTTTCAACTCCGCGGCTGCGTCCACGTTCTTGCCCTTGGCACTCAGGTGATAGGCATGGCCTCGGATTCCTTCCACATCCGCCACATCCGCCAGACCAGCAGCTTTCGCATGGTAGACGTAGTGACGAACGTCTCGCTCAGACACTCCGGCTTTGGTGGCGATATCCTTCGCACTCCGAGCGCCGCTAGCGCTGGTTGCCCCAAGTGCCTTGAGAGCTTTGAACACCGCGACCTTCTTTTCGTTCCAGGGCAAATCGTGGCTCCGTTCCACGCCATACTCACCAGGCTCACTGGCCTTCGCTGCCTTCTTCTTCTTGGGGCTGGCCTTACCCTTGTCGCTCTTGGCCTTGGTGACTGCCTTCTTGCGAGGAGCCTTCTTGGGGGCCTCAGCAACCACAGCAGAACCTTCCGCACCGTCAGCCTTCAAATAAACACGCATCACAAACCTCCTTCAAGTAGAGCAATCTGGCTCATCAGCTACGGTAGATTAGATCCGTAGAACCGAGTACTCGCTACTCGGTTTCGCCTTTTAGGCTTGCAAAGTGTTGAGAAGCTCCAGGGCTTCTCGTTGACTTTCGCAAACCCGGTCGTTTCGGAATTCCATGGTGTTGCCAGCCACATCTGTCAGTAGCACGCAAACACCATTGCCGTCCGCGATGATCATTACATCAGGGTTCGGATACCGGATAACTGGGTCACCGTCCTTAAACGGTTTGCAGCCGGCGAATACACTCCAGTCAGTTTCGTCAAACACCATTGCTTTCTTGCTCATATCAGTTTCCTCTGACACCCCACTATGTTACGATTGGCTAACTCGTCAGGCATGGTTGCCAAAGCCATGCGACAGGTAAGGGGTACAATAGGTTCTTACCTGTTTCGTTTTGCCTACTGCTAACAATCGCACCCTGGCCCAGCATTTTGCCATCAAGCGGATACGCTCCATGCTGACACATGTTAGGCTTAGCTTGGTTCTTAGGAGTTGTCAGACTCCGTCGCCTTAGTTGAGGGACTCAACTCACTCTGGTTGAGTTGAGCACACCCCTGCCAGGGCAGGACTGTTAGCAGTAGCGCACCCCGAGAGCAGCATTAAGTGTGAAACGCCTTACGCGGTCAGGGTGCGTTGCCGCCCAGTTACCTGAGCAGCTATTACCGGAGCGCTGCCGCCTTACCGCGAGCAGGGCTGACTTCCGGAGTTTAGATTGTGAAAGAACCGCCACAGGCTACCCCCATGGCTACTACTAGTATTACTAGTAGGGACATGAAAAGCTAGTACATTTCACCAAGATTTCTAGAAATTTTAACCCCTTACAGGATAAGGCTTTATGGCGTTGTTAGTAGACATGGACGAAGTTCTAGTGGACTTTACCGGAGCTGCGCTAGCGGTACACGGCTATTCCTGGGCTGACTATGAACCGAAGGGAAGACTCGTTTCCACGTTGGGCTTCTGGGGGTTAGCTGAATCGCTGGGGCTTAGCATAGATGAATTCTGGCAACCGATCCATGAGCAAGGTTCTAATTTCTGGGCCTCACTACAACCACTTCCTTGGATGGATCAGCTACTCTGCGCGGTTGAATCACACGAGTGGTACATCGTTACTGCGCCAAGTCAAGGGACCGCAAGTAGAATCGGAAAGTATGAATGGATGGAGCGACACCTACCGCAGTACATAGACAAGTTGATCATCACAAGGCACAAACACCTATTAGCCAAGCCCGGTAGAATTTTAGTAGACGATAGCCCAGGTAATCTAACCATGTTCTGTCGTCATGGGGGTCACGGTGTGCTGTTCCCTGCCTACTGTAATCCAGCGCACGTTCAACGACACGACCCTGTCCCTTACGTTATTTCCCAGCTAGGTTTGAAGGAGGTCAACAATGCACGTTAACACCAGAAATGTGAACACAGCTTTTTGTTCGTTGGTAGAAGGAGTACACACTGGTTCAATTGACACAATTCGCACAACCAGTCGCAACGGAGATGTACTACAGATCCCCGAACCAATGATCATCACTTACCAGCAGCCGCGTGAACGAGTGCTGTTCAACAAGGCTCGTGATGCAAACCCTTTCTTCCACTTGTTTGAAACTGTCTGGATGCTGTCAGGTAGCAACGATGTGAATTCAGTTGCCTTCTTTGCCCCAAACATGTTCAACTACAGTGACGACGGTGAAACACTCAATGGAGCGTATGGCTACCGCTGGCGTGGCGGTATGTTTGACCAACTGTCTCTGCTCATAGAACATTTGCAAAATAAGCCGGACTCTCGTAGGGCAGTCTTACAGATGTGGAATGTTTCAGACGACCTCTTAGCGTTAGAGGCCTCTAAGGATGTGTGTTGTAACTTAAGCGTCTGTTTCTCAATCAGTGATGCGTCTACTGGTTTGGTTTGGGGGCCCAATGCCCCTGCCGACAAAGTGCCAGGTACACCCATCGCTGAAAAGTATTTGGACATGACGGTGTTCAACCGTAGCAATGATTTGGTATGGGGTTGCCTTGGGGCCAACGTAGTGCATTTCTCAATGCTCCAGGAATACATGGCGTGTGCTCTGGGGATGAGAGTAGGTGTATACAACCAGATCTCTAACAACTTGCACGTGTACGTAAACAATTGGCAGCCAGAGAAGTGGCTTGAAGAGGAACAACATTCAGGGTGTTACCCGGTATTGCCAAACACACCGCTGTTTAGCGATAGGGGTGTATTTGACACTGAGTGCGTTGACTTAGTGACAGTGTTCAGTCCTAATACCAACGGGTTCCCAAATCTAAAACAGGTGCATATAGCGTTAGAGAAGCTGCCAATCTACGAGCCATTCTTGGCAGGGGTAGTACGCCCAATGTGCTTGGCCTTTATCAGCCACAAAGAGCGTAGGTATGACCAGGCCAATTATTACTTGGCACAGGTGACAGCGCCGGACTGGAAGAAAGCTGGCACCGAGTGGGTAGAGCGCCGGTCTAGCAACTGGCAGGCCAAACAGGCACTGGTATGAACAGAGAACGCGGTTCAGGGTGTCCCAAGTCTTTGTAGCTGTGTGTAGGCGAATAGCCTGGGCTGGTAGATACCCTGAACCACAACTTCAGTTCAGGGTATTCCCCCTTAATACATATACATATATACATATATATAGAGTCTCCCTATTCCCCACCTGGTACCATCTTCTGAAAAAGAAGAAAGGTTACAGGTTGTTTGACACGAGAAGTGTCGGTGCCCGAGCCACGAGATTGTCCGCCTATTGCTTTAGGCTTCCCCGACTTGTCTGGTGCTCGGACTGTTAGGGTGGGCGCTATTGCCCGCCGCTAGTATACCTTAGTACAGGCACACGACTAAGGCACACTCCAAACTACTACCAGAAAGGGTACGGCTATGCATCTATCCGAGAAGTCTTTATTCGAGAGACGATTAGAGAAGTACAAAGAAACTGAGCAGGAGCTTGCCCAACGAAAATACCTAGCTGGAACTACTGGCTTTTCGTTGCGATATTTTAACAAAGAACTTGTCAAAGTCATAACCAAGACCGAGGCCTATAAGAACAGTTGGTCCATTTCTGGTGACTGTTACGAAACTATGTTTTGGCACGACAACCATGGTTGGGATTGTGCGTTTCTATTTCCTGACGCCAGCACACGATCGTTCCGCAACACTGAATTTGATTTCAGTAAGAGAGAACAATATGGCTGTGTTTTGTTTTACCACGAGCTCGGGAACCTGTAGATGACTTGTTGCTACGAACCTGTATTGACTAAAGCTGATTTCATTCGCCGGTTTATGGCCGGAGAGTTTGGCAACCGAGGGCCCAACTGGCAGACGCTGAAGGAGTACCAAACCAGCGGATACAAAGGTTTGGTTCACATACGAAACCGAAAGGCCGGTGGAGTTACGTTCTACAACGTAGCACCAGAACAAGTAGAAGAGCAGTGGCGTAGCTTGCCCGCTGGTAACTTTTATTTGGCAGGCATGGCTCCGCACGACCGGAACTTGATACAAGGTGAAGTAGCTATTGTTCCTGGTAGTGGGTGGCACTTACGCTACAGCACTGTTAAGAATTTGCCGATGCGTGATGCCTTCTCCCTAGAGCCTCAAATGGCTACGGGTATAATAGGTGTTTCAATCTTGCAGCACTACTTGTGTCCTACTAGTTTTGATTGGCTTCAAGTGCTTCTCAAACGATACGCAGGACACGTAATTGAATTCAGTACGTTTGATTGCAACTGGGGGACTATCCCTCACATGAATACAGTTTTCTGGGAAGTCCGTTTGTACTAGGAGTATAGATGCCTAAGATCGTAAGAACTAAGGACGTTGCCAAAACACTTAAGCCATACGTGATGCATGGGATTCAGCTTGAAGAAAGCGGAGATGAAGCGATTGGGGATTGTCCCTTCTGTGGGCGTGACGGTAAGTTTACAGTTAACATCGGCACAGGTCAATACCGTTGTTTCATCTGTGCTGACGGTAATGGCTCGGTGCGGCAAGGTGGAAATGTTCATACGTTCATGCGGGTGCTGTACGATCGTAGCGTAAAGGCAACCAGCACTACAGACTTGGCACAATTGGCGGAAGATCGCGGTATAGAAAATCCGGCCTTCTTACAAAAGTGGGGGCTGGCTCGCAGCATCATCAATAGACGATGGTTGGTCCCAGGCTATGGGCCAGATCATAAGGGAACGCTACAACTCCAACAGTTGTATCTGTATACAACGGTCAAGGGTCGTATGGCTTTGCTCCCTATCTCAGATCTAAAGCACACGTTGTTTGGGTTGAACAACTACGATAAAGAAAAGGGAGAGACGTATGTAGCAGAAGGGATTTGGGATGGCATCCGTTTAGACGAGGTGCTCAGTACAACAAAAGAGGCATCTGATGGTAAGTTCATGCTGACGAGCAGCAAAGACAATTGCTTAGGTGCCAATGTCAATGTCATAGCCGTGCCAAGTTGTAGCAGCTTCAGTGAAGCGTGGACTAAATGGTTCAAGGATAAAGATACATTCTTCACTTGGGACAATGATCACCCGCGCACCCACCCAACAACAGGTGCGCTTCAACCGCCAGCCGCCTATGAAGGAGTTAGACGAGCCACAAGCAAAATCCACAACGTGGCTCGCAACGTGTTTTTCCTACGTTGGGGTGACGAGGGATTTGATCCTAAGCTGCCAGAGGGTTATGACCTTCGGGACGCACTAAAGAATCGTAACACTGGGCTGTCCTTGTTGTTCACGCGGACTGAGCCAGTGCCTGATGACTGGAAGCAAACTACAGCAACTATTAGCGACCTACATTGCCGCTCTTGTACTAGTTGGAATCAACTTATACAGGCTTGGCGCAAGGCTCTTAAGTGGACTGATGGTTTGGAACATGCCCTGGCCTGTATGTTAGCCAGCGTAGCTAGTACCAACACCCTCGGAGACCAACTATGGATGAAAATCATTGGCCCTGCTAGCTGCGGAAAGAGCACGTTGTGTGAGGCTTTGAGTGTTAACAAGCAATACATCTTGGCTAAGAGTACGATCCGTGGATTTCACAGTGGCTACAAGACTAGCCCAGACACCAAGGAAGACAATAGTCTTATTCCTTCTCTGATGAGTAAGACCCTGATTACCAAAGACGGTGACACGCTGTTGCAATCGCCTAACCTAGGACAGATCCTTAGTGAAGCTCGCGATTTGTACGACAGTGTTAGCCGCACTCACTACCGCAACAAGATGTCCAAGGATTACGAAGGCATCCGTATGACTTGGCTCTTGTGCGGTACGAGCTCATTGCGTGAAATTGATAGTAGCGAATTGGGTGAACGATTTCTGGACTGTGTCATTATGGAAAACATTGACACAGAGCTAGAAGACGAGATCCTTTGGCGGGTCGCCCATAAAGCTGCTAGACACGTAGACCTGGAAGCCTCAGGTGAGGCCTCTACACAACACAGTCCGGAAATGTTAGAGGCGATGCAACTGACTGGCGGCTATGTAGCTTGGCTGCGCGAACATGCAGCCAGTGAGTTGCCTAGGATTGACTTCAGTGACGACGCCAAGCAAATGTGTATTCATATTGGTAAGTTCGTAGCCTACATGAGAGCTCGTCCGAGTAAGAAACAAGCGGAACGAGCGGAACGAGAACTGGCCGCAAGACTAGTCAGCCAGCATATTCGGTTGGCTAAGTGTATGGCGTTGGTCCTTAACAAGCCAACAGTAGACAACGAGGTAATTGCCCGAGTGAAACGAGTAGGGTTAGACACTAGTCGTGGGGCAGTCTTAGACACCGTCCGACGGATCTATGATGGTGGAAATGTGGGGCTGAGTACCAACGCTCTACGGTTGTTCGTGGACTTAAGCGACGCTGACTACCGTAGACTGCTGAAGTTTGACTACCGTATTGGTATCTTGAGGCATGTTAAGAAGACGACAGGAGTAGTGTGGCAACTTAGCGAGAATCTCCTAGAACTATGCAAGGAAATGTTGTAATGTGGACACTCCAAACAGGTGGCACTGGATTCGTTGGTAAGCAAGTCTTACGAGGCTTACTTAACAACGGTCACAAGGTCGTTGTTCTAATCCGAGCTAAGACTAGTCACGAGGCAGCTAAGAAATGGCACCATCAGATCTACGACAAGCTTCCACTGGACCAAATGCCTCAGGTCCTTTACGCTCACGGCGACTTGTTTGACCTGACAACCTGCGAGCGATTTGCGTATTCAGAAGGGATCAAGCGCATCGTTCATTGTGCCGGTGATGTTAGCTTTGGGCCCCACAACCAGTGTCATCATGTGAACGTCAACGGACTTAGAAACCTATTAGATCTAACTAGAAAGTATTCCGTAGAAGAGTTCCATCACGTGAGCACTGCTTATGTTTGTGGTGCCGTACAAGGTTCAGTCTATGAACTACGGCGCAATGAATTTGCGACCGCCAAGTTTAAGAACGCCTATGAAAAGAGTAAGCATGACGCTGAGCTATTGGTTTACAAAAACTCAGTGCTTTGCCCTTGGCTACATACAACAATCTACCGGCCCACGGTAGTTGTAGGCAGTGAGGTCAATGGTGCTACTACGTGTTTCAACGGTTTCTATCAGCTAGTGAGAGCAGCTTGGAACCTGAGTAAGGCTTGCCATAGTGGATTGATCACGGATAAACAAATCAGGTTGCCGTTCACTGGACTAGAGTGCGTTAATTTGGTTCCAGTGGACCACGTAAGTCGGGTGATCAACCACGTTGTTAGCAACCCTGAGCATCAACGTAAAATCTACCATGTGACACCTAGCCAACCAATGAATGCGTTCAAGGTGATGACAGCGCTGTTAGGCTACTTCCGGGAAAAGATGTATAAGTTGCCCGAAGTGGTTCCCGTGGGTAGTATTGCAAGAAAGAAAATGACTACACTGGAAAAGATGTTAGAGGTGTGGCTAGGTCCCTATGCCCCCTATTTTGCAACCGACCCGTCATTCAATACAGACAACACAGATGCGGCTATACTTGGAAAGTACATTCTCAGTGAGGAAGTGTTCATTCCACGTATCGTAGAGTATGCGATCGCTACTAATTTTGGGAGGAATAGACTATGACTGAGTCAGAACTAGAGGAAGCCAAAGCCACAACCTCCGCCCAGTTACGACAGCGAGTAGAAGACGATGGCGTGTACGCTGCTTATGATGATGAGGAGGATGATGAGTGGTACGACGACAATGATTCCGACTTAGAAGGTGATGACGATTCCGAATTAGAAGGTGATGAAGAGTAACCAATGAAGCCATGCATCCGCCATAATCTGATGACTGGTACTAAGATGCTAGAAATTGAACACCTTGACGGCACGCTGCACGGTATTCCTGTTTCAACAATCGTTGGGATCCATGAGTTTGAAGACTGTGTCGTAGTGATGACACCTTTTAGTAGCTGTGGGTGCTCCCACAAGTATCGGGAAATCATGGACTTGATTTGTCCCTCTGTCTATGAAGAGTACTGATCGTTTCTTTGTGGGCGGTATATAAGTACAAATCCGTAGGAAAGATAGGGATGAAGAAGAGTCTGAAATCATTCAATCAACTGACTGATCGTCAAAAGGTCTTTGTTAGTGAGTATGTCATTGACTTGAACGCAAGTCGTGCTGCTAAGGAAGCTGGATACAAGAGTACTAATGGAGTCAAGGGAGCACAACTTGTAAAGTCGCCTAAGATTGCGGCCGCTATTAAAGAGGCATTAGAACCTAGTTTGCGTGCGTGTGAAATTACCAAGGATAGTGTCCTTGAACAACTACGCAATTTCTTATTCCGGGATATCATCCACTTTCTAGATGATGATGGCTATCTAACAAAGCACCCGGCATCTATTCCCCCAGAAGCGCGTCAGTGCATTGATAGCTGGGAATGCTTTCGGGAATACACTGAAGACGGTGAGATTAAGAGTGAACGCTGGAAAGTGAAACTGGTTGGTAAGGGGCAGGCTTTAGATTTGGCTATGAAGTATCTGCGCCTGATTGGCCCTGAGACGATCAATAACAATACAAATGTCACGTTCAATTGGCAAGAATTCTTTACCCGCGCTGCTCAACCAGTCCAAGAACCTATTGATGCTAAGCTAAGGAGGCTAATCACTACTGATGAAATCATTAGACCAGAGTCAGATACTGAAAAGACTGATGAAGGCAGCTAGAGCTGCATATCCTAATAGATACATCCGCGTGCAACCGATTCCTAATAAAGTTGATCCGGGTGTGTACCAGGTTTGGACTAGACCGTTGGTAACAAAAGATCAGAGTGATTTTGTATGGACCCTTAAGGAAGAGGGGGAACCAGAACACTTGTTGCGTAACTTACAAAGTAAGGCTTCAGGCTGTGACCAAGAAAAAGAAGATCAACGCAAGGTCTAAGGGGCAACGCGGCGAACGTCAGGCTCGCGACTTTCTAAAGTCACTTGGGTTCCCTACTACGTATCGCACGCAACAATACAAAGGTACTGGAACGAACGATGTAACTTGCGAAGAGCTCCCTAACCTACACATAGAGGTGAAGCATTGGGCTAAGTACAGCTATCGTAAGTTGCGGGATGCCATCCAACAAGCTCAGCGTGATAGTAAAGGAAAACCCTACTGTGTCATCTGGCGGTGTACGCACGATAACCTAGAGCGCAAAACATGGCACATCAGCTACGTTTTCGGGCCCAATGGTACAGTTGCAACAGCTACCAGCGGGCTTAAGGAATTGTTGGAAAGGTTAGACCATGAGCAAGGTTCCGAAGTTTGATAAGCGAGTCTCTGGGCATGATGTACTTTTCAACGAACCTTATTGGGTAAGTGTCTGTGGGCGGTATCGCATTGCTAACCTTGGGTGTGTTAGACCCTTTCGCCTATTCCGTAGAATTCCAGGTAAGTCTGGTTGGCCTTGGATCGGTGTCGGCAGCGGGTTTATGACTAAGCCTGAAGCTATACTAGCTGCAACGAAGCACGCTAACGGCATTCCCATAGACTGAATTGGAGTACAACGATGCTAGATCTCCCCCCAGGATTCGGTTCCAACCCGATAGAACAAAAGCTTAGAATAGCCCAAGCACAACAAGATCAGATTCTGGTGCTACACGTACAAATTTCTTCTACGATCATGGCGCAACTTATTGGGCTTGATCGGTGTAGCGAAGAAGATTTGAACTTTGCTGCAACTACTTCAGTTCAGGCCGCTAGCATTCTACTGGAGCGATATGGAATCACCGTTAAACTCCCCGAGCGATCTAAGTAAGTTACAGAGGCTCTGGCGAAACGAGCCTATGCTTATGAAGCAAGCGCTATGGCCTCACGTTCAGTTCTATTCTAAGCAAATAGAAATCATTCACTCGGTCAGGGACAACGTAGAAACCTATGTGCCCGCCGGAAACATGCTAGGGAAAGATTTTGTAGCTGGGTTCATTGCCCTTTGGTTCTTCATCTGTCATTACAACATGGATCGTAGTAGGCAATGGGTTCGTGTAGTTACGACTAGCGTCAAGGACGATCACCTTCGGGTGCTCTGGTCTGAAATTGCTAAGTATCTTTCTAGTTGCGCCATCCCTCTTACGAGTGAACGTGGTGGACCTTTGTTAGTTCTTAGCCATGAAATCAGACACATTAACGAAAGGGCTGATAAGAATCCCATCAACTACATCTTAGGTTGCGTGAGCGGTAAAGGTGAAGGCATGCAAGGCCATCATGCTGAAAACACTTTACTGATTATTGACGAGGCCAGCGGTGTGGAAGATGTAGTGTATGATATGGGTGGCACTTGGGCTAAGCGGATCTTAGTTATTGGAAATCCGCTTCCGTGTTCTAATTTCTTTTACAAGGGATGTAAGGCCGGTGACCTTCTTAGGAAGTCATAGATGTCTGTTTGTTTATCCAGTTTCAGGGAGTGTGATATGAGTAATAATTGTAAGTCTGATTCAGAAGGCATAGACGAAGAGTTGGCTCAAATCTATGGGGCGGTAAGTGCAGTTGTTGAAGACCTGGCACTTATTTGGTCAGCTACACGATTGATTAACATGAACCCAGAAGATGATCGACCACATATAGTGGCTGCTCGTGAGTTCATTGAACGCAAATTCGAAGAGGCAAATGTTTGAACTACTGCGTAGATCACACCTGTCAATGTCCTAGGTGCCAAGCTTCGAGAGCTCGTATGGTTCGCGCTCGTCTAACGCTAACTACTCCACCCCAGAAACGTAACAGTCCTTGCCAGTGTGGGAGTGGATACAAGTTTAAGAACTGTTGTGGGTGGTTAGGAATTCATATCCCTAAGACTCAATCGGATTGATGTACTTCAGAAAAGTTATTCACATCTCAGCCCTTGATAGTCCGAACGTGGCTCTGGCTCTCTTGGAAAAGGAGCAGGGCAAAACTCCTAGCGATACTCAGGTACTGCCAGGGGTATTGAGTTGGGTTGAGTATGAACGTCGTCGTGCTACTTGGGATAAGGTCCGTCAGTGTGTTAGCCTGGACGGACAATTCTACGAGGGCGGAGAGGTTCTACTCTACCCCCCAGCTTGGCTCAATCTTGCGGAAGAAAGACACCGTGAATTGATTGAGTTACAAACGCCACGTAGAGCTAAGGCTATTGGCGTAGATACAGCGGAGGGCGGGGACAATACCGCGTGGGCTGTAGTAGACGAGCTCGGGCTTATTCACTTACAGAGCTTCAAAACACCTGACACTAGTAAGATTACAGGAATTACTATAGCTCTAATGAGGCAGTACGAGGTACAACCAAACTTTGTATTCTTTGACCGAGGCGGTGGTGGCTTCCAACATGTTTCAAATTTGAACGCTCAGGGGTATCGAGTCAACTCCGTGATGTTCGGAGAATCAGTAGCACCGGAACCAACTAGGTTCATGAAACTATGGGACGATAAGCTAGACGAACGGAAAGAGCAAACAACTTTCAAGAATCGCAGGGCCCAAATGTATTGGCTGCTACGATCTAGGTTGGATCCAAGTTCAAACAAAGAGGTCTTTGCTATTCCCGCTGGACAACACGGCGATCAGTACACGGAACTAAGAAAACAACTTGCCCCAATTCCACTTTGGTATGACGCAGAAGGCCGAATGCTCCTACCGCCTAAGCGTAAACCAAGTAACATGGAAAACACTAACACGAAAACAATGGTTGATTTGATTGGTCACAGCCCGGACGAAGCTGATGCATTAGCACTGGCTATGTACGGACTAGAACCAGGGTCTCAAGGCATCACAATCAGTCCGCTATTCTAAGGATCAATACGATGTTTGGACGAAATGGTAGTCCAGAGGTCACGGCAGATAATGTCCGTAAGTCATTGGACGCAATGACAAATAACCAAGTTGCAGAAATCTATAACAGCCTGCAACTGCGCCGGGAATGGGTAATCCAACAATACTTGGATCACCGCAAGGATATTGACGCTGAGTGCGGCTATCCGCATACAACCGAATTAACCCCAGAGCTCTATCATAGGCTCTATGAACGTCAACCAATTGCCGCTAGAGTGGTAGACATCTTCCCAGAAGAATGCTGGCAGGTGCTCCCTGAACTGTACGAAGTAGAAGATGAAAATGAGACACCGTTTGAAATTGCATTTAAGGAACTTGGAAACAAGCTATCGGGAACTAGCTTGTGGCAGGACGAAGAAAATAATCCCATCTGGCGGTATCTCTATCGCCTAGACAAGCTATGTGGTGTCGGCCGCTATGGGTGCCTGATGTTAGGCGTGGACGACGGTGAAGCACTAGACCAAGAGCTCTTTCCCGCTGCCGGACTAGAGCTTAGATACCTAAGAGTGTTTGACGAGTCCAATTGTGAAATTGTAGCTACAGAACAAGACGAACAGAGTGAACGCTACAGTCTACCCACGATGTATAGCGTCAACTTGTTAATCCCTACAGCCACCGCCCAACATAATATCAGAACCCAGAATGTTCACTGGACTCGCATCATTCATGTGGCTGATAACCTACTGACTGATGAAACGATGGGGGTTAGCCGCATTCAGCGCGCTTACGATAGACTGTACGATCTTCACAAGCTGTATAGCGGTAGTGCCGAAATGTACTGGCAGGGTGCGCTGCCTATGATCAGCTTTGAAACGCATCCTCAGCTAGGTGGTCAAGTAAACCTAGATGCTAAGGCAATGCGGGATGCCTTGGAACAAATGTTCACAGGCCTCCAGCGTTGGGCTGCTCTACCAGGTATGAGTGCTAATCAGCTAGCACCAACAGTAGTTGACCCAACACCGCAGATTGAAAAGGCAATTGAAGCGCTTTGTATTTTCATCGGAGTACCTAAGCGCGTGTTCGTTGGAAGTGAACGCGGTGAACTGGCTAGTAGCCAAGATATGCGAACGTGGTATGGCCGCTGTAAGCATCGCCAAAACACGTTTATCATTCCTTCCATCATTGTTCCATTCATCAACCGCCTAGTTCAGCTAGAAATTCTACCGGAGCCGAAACAATTCTCCGTCAATTGGCCAGACATTGCTACTGTCACAGACCAAGAAGAGGCTCAAGTTGGCCTGACTATCACTCAAATGTTGGCAGCCTACGCTCAAAGTGACATTGCTTCCATCATTACCCCCAGAGACTATCTGGTACGGATTTGCAAGTTTGATTCGGCTGAAACTGATGAGATGTTAGACAATGCGGCTAAGCTGATGGAAGAAAACGCCGAAGCAATGGCCCTGGAGCAGGAACAGGAACAACCACAATTTGACGAAGAGGGCAACCCACTGCCTCCTCAACCGCCTAAGCCATTCGGAGGAATGAAAGCATTAGACGCTAAAGGAGCAACTGGAACTGGAGGGGAAAATGCTGGGGGTGAGTCTACTGATACTGGGACTGGTGTTGGCAAACCTAGTAGTGTTGCTTCTAGTGATAAGGAAAGCGAACAAGAAGAGGAAGAGGAGGAAGTGACTGGTGGTTCGCCCAAAGGGACAGAGTTAGACAAGGAAGAACAAGAGTTACGGGAACTGCTTAAGGATGTTAAACTTGATAAGGAGGATGAAGAAGCCTTAAAGAAATTGGGAATAACAAATGTGAGGACTGTGCTTAATGAAGGTCGTTGGATTACAATAGGTGGTGATGATGGGGATGGTGGGACTCCTGTGTTTATTGATAAGAGTGGCAGTATTTCCAAGGGGCCTAAAGGATTAGTTGGAAAGAAACTAGGAAAAGATAAGAGTGAGGATAAGAAAGAAACTAAAAGCAGTCCAGGGGAGGAAAAGAAAGCTAAGGAACTGAAGGCTGCTACTAAACCTAAGGATGTTGGTCCTGCTCCTAAACTCCCGGCCAACGCTCGTAAAGGTAAGGAAGGAACACCGCCAGCAAAATACGCTAGCGCCAGAGCTGACCATATCGATAAGGCAGCTAAGGAGCTTTACAACTCTGGCAACTACGAGGAAGCTAAGAAAGCATATAGGCTTTCAGCGATGGCCCACTTCGTAGCTTCTAAGCTAGCTAAGGATCCCGGTGAACTCAACAGGCATACTCATGCCTTTCGAGATTCACTTCGCCGATTCTCTGAAGACTTTAGGTCTAGCGTTGGTGTGGGTACTCCTAAGTCGCTGAAAGACTTTAACCCTAAAGTAGTTAAGAATGTGTCCTGGTCTACAGGTGAAACAGCGCGTTCACTTTCTTCTACTCAGTTCAATATTCCAGTCACGTCAGAGCTCCATGCTAAGTTATTGAACATGGCCAATGGAATGGCTGCCTACTTAGTTAAGGATGGAATTGAAAACGAGCCACACATCACCGTCAAGTTTGGGTTGATGACGGATAACTACAACATGGTGGCTAGCATTGTTCAAAGCCAGAAACCTGTGACAGTCACACTTGGCAAGACTAAAGTGTTTGAACAAGAACACTGTGACGTAGTCTACGTAGACATCAGTAGTGCCGGATTGCGTAGGCTCAATAAGTTGATTGAGAAACAACTTCCTTGTGCTCCATCTGAACACTTGAGCTATAAGCCTCACTTGACTTTGGCCCGTGTAGCTGTAGGAATTGGTTACTCGTTTGCTGGTCGTAACGATGTTGCTGGAACCAAGGTTACATTTGATAGGTTGATGCTATGCGGTGCTGACGGACGTAAGCGATTGATTGAATTGAATGGGGACGTAGCTAATTCAGATTGCGGAGCAGGTTCCCCAGGTGGCAAGGGATTCCAGAAGGGCAACACTTGTGGGGCCTCAGACGGAACTGACAAAAAATCAGCCAGCTACCAACAGACAATGAGCGGCGAGTATTGGTTGGATGGTGGAACTGCCACCTATGCCGATGGTGATATCGGTGACATGAATCATGAAGGCTATGTTATTGATCAAGCTCAACGATTGGTGATTGATAGTTTTCCAGAAGCCCCTGAGTTTGATTCTAATTCACCAGATTGGGATAGCTTTGAAGCATGGCTGGAGGAAACGTATGGAGAAGATGAAACTGAACTTATCGCTGCTTTGAAAAAGGCTGATGTCTCAGAAGACCTATTTGATGTAGCTCGTGGTATTGGTCACATAGATCCGCGAGCATACGCTGCTGAACACTGGGGATGGGTTCGGGTGGCTGGTAATGACATTCAACTTGACACACTTAACAAAGAAAAACTCAAAGACCTAGCAAACGGTCTTTCAGATGCTTACAGTGACGTTGAGGAAAGTGACTTTATTTCACAGTCGTACAACATCGAAACTAAGACAGCCTACTACACTGACGTTCCCTATCCTGTTCTAGAAGAAGGGGATATGAAGACTCTACGCGATTACAAGCAACATGGAACTCCGGGATGGGGTGGCGTGTCTAACAAGCGTAAGTCTGTATTCGCTTCAGTGGCTAACGCTGATGGTGTCTGGAGAACTATCCGCGGCAGTCGTGTTTTCATTGAAGACGGCAAAATTACTAAGGGGCCTAAAGACTTAATTGGTAAAAGTAATGAAGAAGGTAAATCGGTTCCTAAAAGAACCAGAGGCAAAGAGCGTGTTGAGTTTGGAAACAGGCTACTAACCATTTCAAGAAACCCTACTAAAGCTTCAATAACTGCTGCTCTCAAGCGAGGAGACAAGTTTGCTAAGAGCTCAAGTGAGGAAGTTGGACTTAGAGCAGTTCTTGACAAGACTAGTGGTGATGTCTTTATGTGGGATCCAGAACAAGCATACCACTCTCAAGTTGTATCAGCCTTAAAACTGCAAGATCCAATCAATTTGAAGTGGGGAATAGGAACTACTTCTGACACAGTCATACTTGATATCGATAAAGAAAGAACTAAGCTTGGCGTTAATAACCAAGCTGATGAACCTGGTGTTTGGCGTACTATTCGAGGCGCTCGTGTTTTCATTGAAGGTGGTGTAATCACCAAAGGGCCTGAAGCTCTAATTGGCACTAAGCAAGATGATTCTGAACAAGGGAATGATAAAGAGTCAGACGTAATTCGGGAAATAAAAGAGCGGGCAGCAGCTATTCAGTTTGATCTAGGCTTTGTAGCCACTGAGGATGAAACAGATGTGGAGAACCTACCACTTAGTGAAATTAAAGAAGAAATGACCTCGGAAGAAATGGAAGAAATGGAAGAAAACCTAAACGAAGAAATACAAATACAAGTAGACCGTATCATGGATGATTGGGAATGGGAAGGTGCTGATCGGAATGAAATCATTGAGCAATTGGCTGAGGAGCAGGGTATAGAAATTGATGAAGTCACTGAGGAGGATGTAGATGAAAGGATGAATGAACTAGAAAAGCGGGACAGAGATGAGATGCTGGACAACATTATGGAGGAACAAATCGACGAGTCGGGCATGAGGATAGAGTACATACGCGATTGGGCACGACAAAACTCGGAAAGATTTGAAAGATCAGCAATGGCCGATGCGCCAGAAAATACTTGGGTGTCTGGTACTGCCTCGAAATCTGGTAGGACAAATATGCACCTAAGATTTACCACAAATAGTGGGACTGAATTTCAGATCACTGGTACCAAGAGAATGGTGCCTGATAAATTCGGAATTGAAGGGTCTGCGATCGACATTCAATTTAAAACTAGTCATGGGGATATGGGTCTCACAGGAAGAGGGGAAGCCTTCCAGGTATTTTCTAGTGTTGTTCCCGCTGTCACTGCTCTAATCCAAAAGGAAGACCCTGACTTTATTACCTTTACCGCAGCTGAAGCATCTCGGCAGAAATTGTATGATCGCCTTGTTAAAGTGACTGCCGGTGTGTCCAAGGATAAATACTTTGCTAGGACATTCACTGGTCCATACTTTAGGGAATACATGATTGGAAAACTTGAGCACAAAGCCAAGTTTGAAGAGTACATAAAGAAAAGCCAAACCAGTCTTACACAGGGAGCCATCGTGAATGCGGTTGAAAACGCAGAACCATCTGAAGATCGATGGGAGAGTATCACACCAGAAGTAAACCCAGATTGGTTTACTGAAGAGGGATGGGAAGACGACTCAGAAGAAACTGAAACAGCAACGAAGAACGCGGCTGAAGGGGGTGTTTGGCGCACCATCCGAGGTGCTAGGGTCTTTATTGAAGGTGGAAAGATTACCAAAGGGCCTGCCAACCTAGTTGGTACTGAAGACCCAAATAGCATAAAAGCTATTGACAAACAACTAAATGACCCTGAAAACTTAGCTGCCTGGAAAGTTCCAGAAAAGCTCTATCATGTGACCACTAGTGAAAATGCTAAGAAGATTCTTAAAGGCGGTTTGAAGATAAAGCCTAAGACCAGTGAGACTGGCGACCAACTCGGTGTGTACTTGACTGATGACCCAATCGAAGTTCGTGATCATCAAGATCTTGGCGGTGACATTGATGATTTTGTAGTGTTGGAAGTACAAACCAAAGGATTGAAGTTACGGCTGGACCCTGAATACTTCAGCAGCAGCACTGTCGACCATGATACAATTTCTCAATACATTTCAGATGTAAACACAGGCGATGATATGTGGGGTGCTTACAGCCCCAAACCAATTAAGGCTTCTGCAATCAAGAAGATTGATTGGGAAGACTTGTAATGATCCTCAATGCCAAACGTCGTAGCTTTGATCCCACGCGAACAACCCTGTTAAGACGGAGGTTCGTAGCTGATGCCAGAGCACGGATTCGGGTTTTACAGCGGGATGGAATTACTAGTCCTACTGCTATTCGCCGCATCATATCGGGGACGGAAAGGCAATGGGCGCAGTATTCTACGACAGCCTATCGCAAAGGAGTTGAAGAAGCATGGCGACTTGCCCGCCGTAACTTACCCCCAGATGAGTTTGGCATACTTCAGAGGGATTTCCTTAAGCAAATGGCTGGTACTATTGCTAAGCAAGGCAGAGCACTAGCCAAGCGTATTCAGAGTGAGATGGAGGGAGTAGCACAAACTACAGCGACCCGTGTGGCTCGTGCCTTAGCTGATGCCCGTGCTAAGGAGTTAAGCAAGGCAGCCACGCAGCAGGCCATTCGAGAAGCTCTCGAGTATGGTTACAACGCCATGGTAAGGGTTGCCCATACCGAATTAACTAGGTCCTATGCGGACGGCCAGCTGTCAGCGTATGAAGACCTAGGAATGGACTATCTAGAGATCGA